>R18__coassemble_1185_pt1 | contig 82162 bp, 64 predicted proteins | sample R18__metabat2_low_PE_032 | metagenome-assembled genome bin R18
GACCGTCCCCGCCGCAATTTCCATAACGACGGCGAAGGCCGCAGTTTCAATGGCGAAGGCCGCAGCTTCAACCGTGAAGGCTTCGGTGACCGTCAGGGCTTCAGCCGTCCGCGTCCCCGCTTCGCCGAAGAGCCCGACCGTCACGCCGGCAACCGCGAAGACGGCCGTGCGTTCCGTCCGCGCATCGGGTCGCCCAAACGCGCTGCCAATCCCGAATGGCTGGCTGAAAACGATTTCAAGGCCCCGAAATACGCCCCCAACATCGACCCGACGCAGCCCATCCGCCTCAACAAATTCCTGTCGAACGCCGGAATCTGCTCGCGCCGTGAAGCCGACGAATTCATTCAGGCCGGCGTGGTGAAAGTCAACGGCGAGACCGTCAGCGAACTCGGCGTCAAGGTGATGCCTTCAGACGAAATCATGTTCCACGACCAGCCCGTGAAAATCGAGAGGAAGGTCTATATCCTCCTCAACAAGCCGAAGGACTGCGTCACCACTTCCGAAGACCCCCAGGAGCGTCTGACGGTGATGGACCTGGTCAAAGACGCCTGCTACGAGCGCATTTATCCCGTCGGACGGCTCGACCGCAACACCACCGGCGTGCTGCTGCTCACCAACGACGGCGACCTGGCCTCCAAACTGGCCCATCCCAAGTTCGAAAAGCGCAAAATCTATCAGGCCACGCTCGACCGTGACGTCACGAAGGAAGACCTCGATTCGATTGCCGGCGGTGTGGAGCTCGACGGCGAACACGTGGCGGTCGACGAAATCAGCTACGTCGACGACAAGCAAAACGTCATCGGCATCGAAATCCATTCGGGTCAGAACCGGGTGGTCCGCCGCATTTTCGAACAATACGATTACCGGGTCATCCGGCTCGACCGCGTCTATTTCGCCGGCCTGACCAAGAAAAACCTGCCCCGCGGCAAGTGGCGCCATCTTTCCGAAAAGGAAGTGGGCCTGCTCAAAATGGGCGTTTTCAAATAAACCGGACAAGGGTGTTTTTTGAATCAACAACAATCATGGAAAAAATCAAAAGGACAAGAGTCGTCGACATGCTCGCCCGCACCGACTGCGGCGCGACGGTCAACGCAAAAGGCTGGGTCCGTTCCCGCCGTGGCAACAAACAAGTGCAATTCATCGCCCTGAACGACGGTTCGACCATCAAGAACCTTCAGATAGTGGTTGACATGTCGGTCTTCACCGACGACCAGTTGAAAGACATCACCACGGGCGCGTGCTTGAGCGTCAACGGCATCCTCACCGAGTCGCAGGGCAGCGGCCAGGCCGTGGAAGTGCAGGCCCGCGAAATCGAAGTGCTCGGCACTTGCGACAACACCTATCCCCTGCAGAAGAAGGGCTGCTCGATGGAATTCCTCCGCGGCGTAGGTCACCTGCGTCCCCGCACCAATACCTTCGGCGCGGTGCTGCGCATCCGTCACAACATGGCCATCGCCATCCACAAGTATTTCCACGAGAAGGGCTTCTACTATTTCCACACCCCGATCATCACGGCCAGCGACTGCGAAGGCGCCGGTCAGATGTTTCAGGTGACCACGATGAACCTCTACGACCTGAAGAAGGACGACAAGGGCAGCATCAACTACGACGGCGACTTCTTCGGCAAGCAGACCAGCCTGACCGTCTCCGGACAGCTGGAAGGCGAACTGGGCGCCACGGCCCTGGGTCAGATTTACACCTTCGGCCCCACCTTCCGCGCCGAAAATTCCAACACCCCGCGTCACCTGGCCGAGTTCTGGATGATTGAACCCGAAGTGGCCTTCTGCGACCTCGACGACCTGATGGAACTCGAAGAAGACTTCATCAAATATTGCGTGAAGTGGGCCCTCGACAATTGCAAGGACGACCTGGAATTTCTCAACAACATGATCGACAAGGGCTTGATTGCCCGTCTGGAGAGCGTGGTCAACACGGAATTCGTCCACCTGCCCTACACCGAAGGCGTCAGGATTCTGGAAGAAGCCATCGCCAAAGGGCAAAAGTTCGAGTTCCCGGTCTACTGGGGCTGCGACCTGGCTTCCGAGCACGAGCGTTACCTCGTCGAAGAATATTTCAAGCGTCCGGTCATCATGATCGATTATCCGAAGGAAATAAAGGCCTTCTATATGAAGATCAACGAAGACGGCAAGACGGTGCAGGGCACCGACGTGCTCTTCCCGCAGATCGGCGAAATCATCGGCGGCAGCGTTCGTGAGGCCGACTACGGCAAACTGCTCGGCGAAATCGAGGCCCGCAACATTCCTATGAAGGACATGGGCTGGTATCTCGACACCCGCCGCTACGGTTCGTGCCCCCACGCCGGCTTCGGCCTGGGCTTCGAGCGTCTGCTGCTCTTCGTGACCGGTATGCAGAACATCCGCGACGTCATCCCCTTCCCCCGTACGCCGCGCAACGCCGAATTCTGACCGTGGATTGTTTTCAGCTTCACATTCTCGGCTGCGGTTCGGCCCTGCCCACCGCCCGTCATCAGTTGAGTGCCCAAGTGCTCGATGTGCGCGGAAAGTGCTTTCTGATTGACTGCGGCGAGGGCACGCAGCTGCAAATCCGACGTGCGAAGCTGAATTTCAACAAAATCACCGACGTCTTCATCTCCCATCTGCACGGCGACCACTGTTTCGGTCTGCTCGGGCTGATTTCCACCATGGACCTGCTGGGCCGGACAGCGCCTTTGCGCATCCACGCCCACGCAGACCTGGAGCAGGTGCTCCGCCCGCAGTTGGCTTATTTCTGCCGCGACATCCATTTCGAAGTGCGGTTTTTCCCCTTCGATCCGAAGACTTCCGAACGGATTTACGAAGACCGGAGCCTGGAGGTGTTTACCCTTCCGCTCAAACACAGGGTCCCCTGCGCCGGTTTTCTCTTCCGCGAAAAGCCCCGTCAGCGCCACATCCGCAAGGATATGATCGATTTCTACCATATCCCCTTGCGCGACATCCCCGCCATCAAGGAAGGCGCCGACTATGTGACGCAGGAGGGCGAAACCGTGCCCAATGCATATCTGACGTCGGAAGCCAAGCCGGCGGCGTCATATGCCTATTGCTCCGATACGGCCTTCAATGAGTCGCTCGTGCCGTTGCTCAAGGGCGTGTCGGTGTTGTATCACGAGGCCACCTATGCCGACGACCAGGCGGGTTGCAGCGTCGATTATTTCCATTCCACGGCGCGTCAGGCGGCCACGATCGCCGCTCAGGCCGGGGTCGGCAAACTCCTTTTGGGCCATTATTCCGCCCGCTATGCCGACGAGACGGTGTTGTTGGACGAGGCGGTGTCGGTCTTTGAAAACACCGCCCTTTCGCGCGAGGGGATGGTCGTACCCATTGAATGAATATGACGCCTTCCTTGTGTAAACGTTGGGCCGGTTTGTTGACGGTCATCGCTCTGCTGTCCGGCGGCCTGTCGACGTTGTACGCCCAGACGCCGCCCAAGCGCGAATTCCGCGGGGTCTGGATCCAAACTGTCGGACCGCTCCATTACGCCGATATGAACGAGGACCAAATCAAGGCGCGTTTCACGCACATGCTCGATTCGTTGCAACACATCGGCATCAATGCGGTGCTCTTTCAAGTGCGCCCCGAAGCCGATGCCTGGTACCGTTCCGCTTATGAACCCTGGAGCCGTTCGCTCACGGGCGTTTCGGACAAAAACCCCGGCTGGGACCCCCTGGCCTTCATGGTCGACGAGTGCCACCGGCGCAACATCGACATCCACGCCTGGATCAATCCTTACCGGGTCAGAATGACGGCCACCCAGGCCGATATGAACGATCCCTTCATCCGCAAGCACCGTTCCTGGATAGTCCGTTACGGCAAGTCGCTTTGGTTCGACCCGGGCATGCCCGAGTGCAGGGCACACATCGTCAAGGTGGTCAGGCAACTGGTCTCCGACTACGATGTGGACGGGCTTCATATGGATGACTATTTCTATCCTTATCCGGTAGCGGGGCGGGTCTTCGCTGACGACGCGAGTTATGCCCGCTATAATCCGGAAGCGCTTTCGCGCGACGATTGGCGGCGCGACAACGTAGACCGCCTGGTCGCCGCCCTTCACGAGGCCATCCGTGAGACGAAGCCCTGGGTGCAGTTCGGCGTCAGCCCGTTCGGCATCTACCGCAACATCGGCCAGGACCCCGACGGCAGCCAGACCGACGGCTTGAGCAATTACGACGACCTGTATGCTGATGCGCTCCTGTGGATGAGGGAGGGGTGGATAGATTATTGCATTCCCCAACTCTACTGGGAAATCGCCCATATGCAGGCCGATTACCGGGTGTTGATCAACTGGTGGGCCGGACATACCGAAGGCACCCCGGTGTACATAGGGCAGGAGGCCGAACGGTCGATGCACCCCCGCACGCAAAACATTCCGTCCGGGCTGCGCAAAAGCCTGTCGGGTGAGCAGCTGACGGCCAAAATGGACCTTCAGCGCGGCTTCCCTGCGCTGGGCGGCAACTGTTGGTTCTCGGCATATTCCCTGCTGGACAATCCGGGGGCGCAGACTTTGCTGCAAGGCCGTTATTACGCGGAGCCGGCCCTGCTGCCGGCCTTTTCGCCCGATACCGTCCGCTATGTGCCGCAAGCGGTTGAGGGGCTTAAAGTGGTCAAAGACAGCCGTTACGGGCAGTGCTTCGAGTGGAAGTCGCCCCGGGTGAAGGACGAAATGCTGCGTCCGTCGTATTACGTGGTGTACCGTTTCAAGAGCACGGAACCGGTCGTCTTGAGCGACCCGCGTCACATCATGGCCATCACCAAAGGCTGCTTCTACCCTGTGCCGCATCCCCATCCCGAAAAGGGTGATTGGATATATGTGGTCACCGCCGTCAGCCGTCTGCACGAAGAAAGCCCCGGCGTATCCGTAACCATCCGGATAAAATAAGGAATAAGCCGCCCGATAAAAGCGGCCTGTAAACAAGGAAGTCAATCGCCTCAACACCTGATCGCAGTCAAATGAAAAGGCTATCGTTTTTGGTATTCTTTATGGGCATGACCGTACTGACGGTATGTGCTGAAAATGACGTCTGGTGGCAGATGAAGACAGACGGCAGTCAGTATCCATGGGTTACGGAGAAATATCGCTGGGGCACGGTGCTCCATGGCGAGGGTTTGTCGGTCAAGATGTCGCGCCGTCAACGTGCCGCAGACATCATCGAGACATATACGCTGACCAATACCTCCGGCGAGTCAAAGACCTATGAAGGCGTGGAGATATGCACGCCCTTCAATGACAACTATCCCGATGCCGCCACGTGTGTCGGCGAGCGCTGTCATGCACATATATGGGCCGCCGGCGAGGCGAGTTATGTCTGCGCCATCCGGATGGGCGCCAAGGCTCCGCACATCGGACTGATGCTGACCAAAGGGGCACTGGACGGATATTCCATCTATGAGCGTGACGCTAAGAAGGGCTCCTCGAACTTCCGTGGCGTGATAGCCCTCCGTTTGGCCCCCTTCACCTTGAAGAAAGGCGAAAGGAAAACCATCGAGTGGCGCATCTTTGAGCATGACGGGTGGAATGATTTCTTCCTTAAAATGACCGAGCGCGGCGGCGTCTATGCCAGAGCCGACAGATATGTGGGCCATGTGGGCGAGACGTTGGACTACGACATCGTGTCGCAGAAGGGGACCGACCACCGCAGCTGTACCATTGACCGGACGGGCGATATACGCGTTCCCGTGGCCGGCGGCAAAACGTATGTGGAGTTCCTGGGTGTCAGCCACATAGACAGCATCATATCCCGCAGGGCGCGCTTCATCATGGAGAAGCAGGTGTATCATGCTGACACGGCAGATGCCGCGGGCATGAAGAGAAACCACGCCATACTGCCTTACGACAATCGAACGGATACGCAGTATTGCAACTGGCAGCAGGAACGCAACTGGAGCGACGGCAACGAAGGGCGTGAGCGAGTGGGGGCGGCCACGTTTCTCACGATGATGGGCTACGACACTTCGGACTATGGCCGCTTCGTCCGCACGCAACTGCAGGATGCCGACTTCCGTACATGGTCTGACGCCGACAAAGCTCAGAGCCGCAGTGGACAGAAGAGCAGATACTATAACTATCCTTGGGTGGCACATCTGTATGATGAGATGTACGAACAGACGGGCGAGAAGCGGTATCTGGAATGGGCTTACGCTACGATCAAGAAATGTTATGAGCTCGGTGGATATGACTTCTATTATATTGACATGCCTGTGAAGCAGAGCATCCGTCTGATGCGGGGTGCCGGCATGGCGTCTGAGGCTGATGACCTGCTGCGTGAGTTCAAGAGGCAGGCTGATGCATACCTGTCCATTGGCCTGGATTATCCCAAGTCGGAGGTGAACTACGAGCAGAGCATCGTGGCCCCGTCGGTCTGTTTCCTCTTGGAAGTGTATCTGGTGACGGAAGAAGCCAAGTACCTGTCTGCCGCCAGGCAGTTGCTGCCCGTCGTAGAGGCATTTGGCGGCCGGCAGCCGTCATGTCATCTCAGCGATATCAGCATACGTCATTGGGACGGTTACTGGTTTGGGCTGCCGAAACAGTGGGGTGACACTTTTCCACATTACTGGAGCTGCATCACAGCCGACTGCTTTGCCAACTATGCTGAGGCCACCGGCGATACGGTCTACCGGCAGCGGGCCGAGAAGATTGTCGAGGCCAACCTCAGTCTCTTCACGGAGGATGGCCGCGGCGGTGCGGCTTTCATCTATCCCACCATGGTCAATGGGGTCCCGGCACACGGACTGAGCACTTTCGCCAACGATCAGGATACGGCGCTCATGTACTATTTGAAGATATGCAAGCGCCGGCCTGAAAAAGAGGGTGACTGAGATCATCAGACACCCTCTTCTTTATTGCGGATTTTTTTTTGCGTCAATGCGCTTCGATCCAGCGGCGGGCGTTGACGAAGGCTTCCAGCCAGGGGGTGATTTCGTCGTGGCCGAGGCGGTCAGCGGGGTATTGGGCACACTGCCAGGGGAAGATGGCCCGCTCGGGGTGAGGCATCATGGCCAGGTGGCGTCCGTCGGCCGAACACAGGGCGGCGCAGTTGTAATCCGAACCGTTGGGATTGGCCGGGTAGCCGGGATAGTTGTACTTGGCGGCGATGTGGTAGCGGCTCTCCTCGTAAGGCAGGCTGAAACGGCCTTCGCCGTGGGCCACCCAGACCCCCAGTTTCGTGCCGGCCAGGCTCTTGAGCATCACCGAATCATTCTCGGGAATGGTCAGCGTGATGAATTCCGACTCGAACTTGTGCGACAGATTGTGCTTCATCGAAGCTTTCTGCTCGTAGTCGGGGTAAAGCAGGTCGAGCGCCATCATGCACTGACAACCGTTGCAGATGCCCAGGCTCAGGGTGTCGGGGCGGGCATAGAAGGCATCGAGCGCCTTGCGGGCCGTTTCGTTGAAGAGGAAACCGCCGGCCCAACCGCGGGCACTGCCCAGCACGTCGGAGTTGGAGAAGCCGCCGGTGAAGACAATCATATGGATGTCTTCGAGCGTCTCGCGGCCCGACATCAGGTCGGTCATATGGACGTCTTTCACGTCGAAGCCGGCCAGATAAAGGGTATAGGCCATTTCGCGGTCGCCGTTGACGCCCTTTTCGCGGATGATGGCCGCCTTGAGCCCCGACGGCGTGCGACGGTGAGCCGTCAGGCCGTATTGGGCCAATTGGCCGCTGAACGAGGGCTTGAAATTGAATTCCAGCGGCTGCCGCTTATAGTTTTCAAAGCGTTCGAGCGCGCATTTTTCGCCGCTCTGACGGCGGTCGAGCAGGTAGGAAGGCTTGTACCAGACGTCGCGCAGGGCATCGATGTCGAACGAAAGCACCTGGCCGTCGGCGACGACTTTGAGGCTGCGATCCGAAGAGACATTGCCCAGGCGGAAGAACTTCACGCCGGCCTCGCTCAGGGCCGCTTCGACCTTCGCCGGTTCGTTGGCCTGAATCAGCACGGCCGGATTTTCGGCGAAGAGGAGTTTGATGAGGTCGCCCTGGCCGCCCATGCCCTCTGCGAGTTCGTCCAGGCAGACGTTCAGACCGCCTTTGACGTTGCCGAAACACATTTCGAGCAGGGCAGTGACCAGACCGCCGGCTGAGATGTCGTGACCGGCGTCAAGCCAGCCGTTTTCGACGAAGGTCTGGAGGGTATTGAAGGCCGTGACGAAGCCTTCGGCCGCTTTGACGCTGGGCACTTCGCCGCCCACTTTGCCGAGGGCCTGGCTCAGGGCCGAACCGCCGAGCTTCAGGCGGTCACCCGAGAAGTCGACGTAATAGAGCGGATGACTGGGGCAGGGACGGAGCACCGGGGTGACGATTTTCTTCACGTCGGAGACTTCGGCACCGGCCGAGATGATGACCGTGCCGGGCGAGAAGACCTTCTCCTGTCCGTATTTCTGGGTCATCGAAAGGGAATCTTTGCCCGTGGGGATGTTGATGCCCAGGGCGATGGCGAAATCGGAAGCCGCCTGGACCGCTTTGTAGAGGCGGGCGTCTTCGCCTTCGTTCTTGCAGGGCCACATCCAGTTGGCCGACAGGGAAACGCTCTTGAGCTGCTCTTTGAGCGGGGCCCAGACGATGTTGGTGAGTGCTTCGGCGATGGAGAGCACGCTGCCGGCCGCCGGGTCGGTCAAGGCCGCCTGGGGCGCATGGCCGATGGAGGTGGCGATGCCCGCTTGACCTTGATAGTCCAGCGCGACGGCGCCGAGGTCGGCCAAGGGCAACTGTATTTCGCCGGCACATTGCTGGCGGGCTATTTTACCCGTCACCGAACGGTCTACCTTGTTGGTGAGCCAGTCTTTGCAGGCCACGGCTTCGAGCGAGAGCACATCTTTGAGACAGGCTTCAATTTGTGCGGGGTCGTAAGCGGCCGCTTCAAAGTTCTCTTCGACGGTGTGGTCGATGATGACGGTGCGCGGCGGTTTGCCGAACATGTCGTCGAGGGCCAGGTTGATGGGTTGTTCGCCCGTTTTCTTGCTGTCGAAGACGAATTGCATGTCGCCGGTGGTTTCGCCCACCACATAGAAGGGCGCCCGTTCGCGCTCGGCGATGCGGCGCAGCAGGTCGATGTTCTTTTCGTCGGTGACCAGGCCCATGCGCTCCTGGCTCTCGTTGCCGATGATTTCTTTGGCCGAGAGGGTGGGGTCGCCTACGGGCAGGGCGTCCATGTCGATGTGTCCGCCCGTCTCTTCGACCAGTTCGCTCAGACAGTTCAGGTGACCGCCGGCGCCGTGGTCGTGGATGGAGACGATGGGGTTACAGTCGCTTTCGGCCATGGCCCGGATGACGTTCGAAACGCGTTTCTGCATTTCGGGATTGGCCCTCTGCACGGCGTTCAGCTCGATGGCGTTGGAATATTGGCCGGTTTCGACCGAAGAAACGGCGCCGCCGCCCATGCCGATGCGGTAGTTGTCGCCGCCCATGACGACGATTTTCTGGCCGGGGGCAGGGGTGCCTTTCAAGGCGTCCTTGCGTTTGCCGAAACCTACGCCGCCGGCCAGCATGATGACCTTGTCGTAGCCGTATTTTTTCTTGTTTTCTTCGTGTTCGAAGGTGAGCAGCGAACCGCAGATGAGGGGCTGGCCGAACTTGTTGCCGAAATCGCTGGCGCCGTTGGAGGCCTTGATGAGGATTTGTTCGGGGGTCTGGTAGAGCCAGGGACGCTCGGCCATGGCATATTCACACGCGTGGTCTGCTTTGTTGCGCGGATAGGAGGTCATGTAGACGGCCGTTCCGGCGATGGGCAGCGAAGCGGTGCCGCCGCCCAGACGGTCGCGGATTTCGCCGCCGGTGCCCGTGGCCGCGCCGTTGAACGGCTCGACGGTGGTCGGGAAATTGTGGGTTTCGGCCTTCAGCGAGATGACCGATTCGATGTCCTTGACTTCGAAATAAGCCGAGGTGTCGTTGCGGCTCGGGGCGAACTGTTCGATGACGGGGCCTTCGTTGAAGGCGACGTTGTCCTTATAGGCCGAAACCAAGCGGTTGGGGTTGGCTTCAGAAGTCTTCTTGATGAGCTTGAACAGCGAACTGGGCTTCTCTTCGCCGTCGATGATGTAGACGCCGTTGAAGATTTTGTGGCGGCAGTGTTCGGAGTTGACCTGCGAGAAACCGAAGACTTCGCTGTCGGTCAGCGGACGCCCGATTTTCTTGGCCACCGATTCGAGGTAGGCGATTTCCTGCTCACTCAGCGCCAGGCCTTCCTGCAAGTTGTAGGCGGCGATGTCGTCGATGCTGACGATGGGGTCAGGGGCTTTGTCGACGGTGAAAATATCCTGGTCCAAGCCTTGGTAGACGCGTTGGAGCATGGGGTCGAAGGCGGGTTGCTCGCTTTGGACGGGAAAATATTCCTCGATGCGGCCTATGCCTTTCAGCCCGAGGTTTTGGGTGATTTCTACGGCGTTGGTGCTCCAGGGGGTGATCATCTCGCGGCGCGGACCGACGAAGGTGCCCTGCAGAGCGGTTTCTTCCAGACAACGGGCCCCGCTGAAGAGCCAGGTCAGTTTTTTGACATCATCTTCTGTAAACGGATGGGCTGCCTGCACGGCCAGCACGTTGCCCTCCTCGGAGCGAAAAAACACAATCATGGATAGTTTTTCTATAATTGCTTGATACACAATAGTGGATGTAATAAAATCAGTTCCGGTTGAACCGGATGCAAAAATAGTAATAATCCATGACATGCAATCCGGCAAGTGCTTTCTTTATTTCTGCGCCGTTTTTGCGATGTGGGCTCAAAACAAATCTCAAATCAGTCTCCGCTGAATTCTTTCTTTTCCGTTGTTTATATTTTTTTGATTTTATCGATTGGGCTGGAGAAATCCTGAAACGAATTCAGGATGACCAGGCGCAGAATGACACGAAAATACCCGCTGTGAGTCGTCACGGATTGACGGCATCATAGCGGGCGATATGCCATAACTAACAGAGGGCGAGGAGTTTACCCCCCCCCATATTTGGATTGCTGATGATTGTGTGTGTTAAGGATGTTGTCATAATCGGGCACAAAACTACAAAATTTTCGCGTCACGGGAGTAAGGTTTGGGCGAGAAATGAGGCGGGATTTGACTCCAGGCTCCTGGAGATAAGCACGGCGATAATGACATTCGTGGTATCAATAACTGACAAAGTGCAAATTATTTATAAAGTGTAAACAGAATTGTTGACTAAATCACTATATTTGCAGCATGGAAACAATGTTGCCGAAATATATTGACAGTCTTCTCCGGTCAAAGGGTATATCACAGTCACAACTGGCCAGGGAAATCTTTGTCAGCCGCCAGCAGATAAGTTATGTCATGTCAGGAAGCAGGGAAATGCCGCTTGACATGGCCATAAAGATTGAATCCTTCTTTAATCTAAAGGACGGGACCCTTCTCGCTATGCAAGACAAAGACAGGATATCATCCCGAAAGAGCGAGATCCGCAGCAGTCTTGCAGCCAAACTGAAGGCAGTCTCTGCCTTTTGGTCATACAAGGCTATGGATGAATCAGAACTTTCAGACGAAGACATTATAGAAAATACAATTCTGCATCTTGATATGGACGAGATTGAGCAACTTTTCCTCGTTTACGGACATTGTAAGGTCATGAAGGCATGGAAGGAACGTCTCGCTTGTCAGGGAGACCATCTGCGTGACCTTAACATAATGATGGCCATGTATTACTTCGGCATCAAAAAGCCGGAACAATATCTCCGACGTGTCGAATCAGATAACCTGAAGAAACTTCTTGCTTATGCGTAAGGGGCTTACGAGCAACATAGAGGCAATCATCGAGGCCGTATCAGAACTCGAGTGCATCAAGCCATATATCCTGGCCGGCGGGACAGCCCTTGCAATGCAGCTCGGTCACCGCCTCAGCGAGGATCTGGACTTTATGATGTGGAAAGACAGTGCGGAAGGGAAACCGGAAGTTGATTGGCCTGCCATCAAAAAAGAAATAGAGGAGAAGGTCGCAGCAGTGGATGATGTTGACATCCTGGGCTTCGATCAGGTGCTCTTTGTCGTCAATGGCGTTAAACTTTCTTTCTATGTCAGCGACAAGAAATGCCCGGTGTTGACCCCCATTCCCTATATGGGAAACATCCGACTGGCAGACAGGGATTCGATCCTCACGATGAAACTGGAAGTGATGCTGCGCCGAATGAAGTTCAGGGACTATTATGATATCTACGCCATTGTAAAGGACGGCGCTGATCTGGATGCCGGAATAGACAGGGCTCTGAAATATTCGGGATTCAAACTGCGAAAGAAAAATGTGATAGCGCTTCTCCTGTCGGGCAGGTTTGACGTGGACAGGAACTTTGCACAACTCTCGCCCAAATACGACGTCAAGTTCGAAAGCATCAGGGAATATCTTCTGAATGAGTTGAAGAGGGTCTGAAGCCGCTATTATAATCAGATTGTCACTTATTCGAGATACTCTTCTATGCCCTTTCAGCCGTGTTAATGATACTGAATATGCGAAACCGACTCTGGATACTGTCCGCATTTGTCATACTGGTGAATTTTGCCCTCGTGCTTATCTACAGAAGGGCTCTGCCGTCAGAACTTCCGCTGCATATATCGCTTGACGGAAGCTATGCGGATACTATGCCGTATGCAAGGCTTTTCCTATATCCCTTGGTGAGCCTCGTTCTTGCCGCAGGAATCTATATTGTAAGCGCACTGCTGTTCAAAAGATTTCCCGGATTGAATGACACCAAGGGTATAAGGTGTACAAACATAGACATAGCAGTGTGCTGTCTGGCTCTGGTCATTCTGTGCTCTACTTGTGTGGCTCTTACAATGGGCAAAGCTCACTTTTTTATGTTTGCGGAGCCGGTCATATTGCTGATTCTGCTCATCGCAATGGTTGCAGGGGAAATCCGAATCCATCGGTGCACAGGGTAAACCTTGAGCGCGTTGAGAGCCTTGCTTGATACCGGATTGAAATCATTGGGAAAGTCATACCGCTTGGCTGCCTGAAAGATTAGATTCAATTATTCCCGGACGGGGCGCACTCTCTCCTTCTCATCGTCAAAAGTAATACCAGTGAACAGCGGAGAGCGCCGTGGGCATGCGTACGCAGTACGCCCCGTTAAAGAATAAAGTGACAATCTGATTATCTGAGGGTGTATTCCAAGGCTTTTCCAGGGAATACATCCTCTTTTTTGGCCAGCTGAAGCATTCTTTTGCCTATAAGCTCGATATAGGCTTGCTTCATGTCTTCGCTCAGGAAGGAATCGTTGATGAGTTCTGTCCACGTCGGCAAAGCCTTCTGCATTATGTCAACGAGTCCAAGCGTGACGCGCTCTTCAATACCCATGGTGGCAGAGGCTTTGAGAAAATCCTCAAGCTTGATCCTGGCCTTCTTCCCATTGACAGATAGCGCCATCTCTTCTTTGTCCTTCGGGTTGGCAATTGCTACGTTCAGTAGGTCGTATGCAGGAGTGAGCTGGTAGAGTTCCTTCGGACGATACAGTGAGAAGTTCTTCAGGTGCATGTCGTTGTTGCCTGTCACGAACGAGAAGAGCAATACCTGCATGAAGTTTACAAGATCGAGTTTCGGCGTGGAACTGTAGGCCGCTATAGCCTTGCCGATCTGCTCACATGAGCTCTTGTATTTGTACTCGGTAGGGTGGAGCGTCAGTTGGCACATATCCTCCATATCTACCTTCTCTCCCTTTTTCGTACGGTCAATGCGACGGGTGATATAGCCAAGGCTGCCGTCTGCCAGACGAATGAGAGAATGCGGTACGACCTTGATGCGAGCCGCCTCTGCCATATGCATCGTCAGATCTTCATTTTCCGGCAGCTCCGGATACGTGTCGGTCTGCGGCTTGAATATGAAATCGCCCCACAGGCCTACGATTGTAAGACGGCTGCATCCTTCGTGTTTGTGAAGGTTCAGCGAGAGCTTTGGTTGAACGCCGGTAAGAGACGTCTGAGACTGGATTACCTGCACCGCCAGGGCATCAAGTTCCTTGCGTCTATACTCCAGCAGGGGAGCCTCTGCGGTACCGAAAAACTTGCGCGCGCATCCCGGATGGAAGTCCTTCTGACCTTCACCCAACTCCTTGTAACAGTATAAACACTTGCACATAGCTTATTCGTTGTTCAGTGGTATGACACTTACGCTTCCGATGCATTCCTTGCAGCAGAGCATAAGGAGCGACATGCGGTCAAGGATACTGATGTCGGTATTCCTCAAGGCTACGTCAAGCAGCCATCCTTCCGGAATCAGGCCATCAAAGAAAGGGAAGAGCACAGGGCTTGTGAAAGCATCTGCCTGAAGTGGCATGGTAAGACTGATGGCGGCCGCCTTGGGAGAGGCAAGATACTTTTCGTCATAGCGGAATGTGTATTCACCACCTTCCTCTGTCAGGATGCCTGCAAGAAGACCTTTTCTGTAAACTGAAGCCTGTCGCATACGTATCAATATTTAGGAGTGGCGGTAAGCGTATAGTTGAACAGGTCCAGAAGCTGGTTCACCTTGTCCATGCGAAGCGAAGGTTTGCCTTGCTCGAGGTTGCGAACAAAATTGAGTCCCACTCCGGACTTCAGGGCAAGTTCCCCTTGTGTCAGCCCATACTCCTTACGAAGATGCTTGACTGTCTGTGATAACTGAGTCTTTTCCATATAATCAACACTGAATTATATCGTTTAGGATGTAAATATAGTGCTTTATTTCAAATTTACATCATTTTCGATATAAAATCATTCGATTTTGGCCTGAGTACATCCTTTCGGATATAATCGATTGCCTTATGGCTGCCGGTATGCTGGAATAATCCGGGTGGATGTTTCTCGCGAAGATTCCTCAGGCTTTGCGATGGGTCAGCAGGGGGCGATGCGGCGGGCCAGGCGGGCGGCCAGGCCGGGGAAGAAGCGCTTGATGTAGACCATCAGCAGTTCCTTTTGCCCGACCAGGACCTCGCGCCGGCCTTTGGCGATGGCCCGGACAATCTGCCTTGCGGCGGCTTCGGCCGGCAGACCGGTGGCCTGACCGGGGTCCATCTGAGCGTGGGGCACGCCGCCTTTATCGAGGGCCCGGAGTGAAATGGGGGTGCAGATGCGCCCCGGACAGACCAGGGTCACTCGGATGCCCTTTGAGGCATATTCGGCCTGAAGGGTCTCAAAAAATCCGTACAAAGCGTGCTTGGAGGCACTGTAACCGCACCTCAGCGGGAAGCCGAAGCGCCCGGCGATGGAGGTGGTGACGGCCATCTGTCCGCCGCCGCGCGCTGTCATCGGTCCGAGCAATTCGCGGGCCATGACGGCCGGGGCGAAGAAGTTGATTTCCATCAGGCGGCGCAACATCTCCGTCGAGGTGTCTTCCACACAGGTGCGCTGGCTGATGCCCGCGTTGAAAAAGGCGATGTCGATGCCGTCGAAGGCGGCCCAGGCCGCCCGGCAGAGGGGCTCGATGAGCTCGGGGCGGGAGAGGTCGGCAGGGAGCAGCTTGATGTCGGCGGCCCCCAGTCGGCGGCATTTTTCGCCCACGGGGGCAAGGCCTTCCCGGGAGGACGAGGTCAGGATGAGCCGTTCGCCTTTCCGGGCGTATTCAAAAGCGCAGGCCTCCCCGATGCCCGACGAAGCCCCCGTTATCCAGACCGTCATGACAGCACTTCTTTGCGGAACCATTCCGCCCGGGCAGAGCCTTCACCCATATTGACGGAGACCAGTTCGCCGTCGTGGATATGACCTTCGGCCAGGGCCTGGAGGAAGCCGGCCAGACAGACCATCGCGGCCGGACCGGGAATGAATCCTTTTTCCTGATAAACTTTGCGGGCCAAAGCCGCCAGCTCCGATTCGCTGACCCGGACGAACGTGCCGCCGCTCTGGCGGACCAACGGCCCTACGATGGGGTAATTGCCCGGTTTGGCCGCCGTCAGAATGGAGATGCGGGTAGACGGGCTGACCGATACGAAGGCTTTTTCCCACCCGGCGGGGAAGCCCTGTGCCGTGTGCTGTTCCCACGAGCGGACCATCGGATCGCAAGTGTCTTGCTGGGAGAGAATCAGACGGGGCATGTTTACGGCCACTTCTTGGCCGTTCAGGCATACTTTCCCGCCGCAGACTTCCTTCAGCTCGCGGATACCCTTGTCAAGAGCGATGGGGGCGGTGCCGCCGGCAACGGCCTGTACATACACGTCGGGCATCCGGCCCAGTTGGCGGAGGTATTCGAAGACCAGGGTCCGCTTCGATTCGATGCGGATGGGGTCGATGTTGCCATGGGTCATCAGCGTGCCGGTCTCGGCGGCGTAGGCTGCGGCCGCTTCCTTGGCGGCGCCGTAGCCGCCGTCGACGATGATGGCCTCTTGCCCGTGGGCGCGGATGGCCGTTATGGTGTCGGGGCAGGCGTCGGCGGGGAGAAACACCTTGAAGCGGATGCCGGCCTCGGCCAGATAGCGGCTGAAGGCGGTGGCGGAGTTGCCCGTGGAGGCGATGCAGTATTCCTTGATGCCGAATTCACGCATGAGCGAGGCGCCCAGGGCGGCAGCGGGGTCCTTGAAACTGCCGGTCCCGCCCGAAAGGTCGGAGCGGGTCACCACCGGGATGCAGCGGATGCCGTATTGCTCGAAGGCATAGTCGGCCAGGAAATCCCATCTTTCCAGGGGGACGACCGCTTCGCCCAACGAAACGGCCGAGGCGCGGTTGTTCAAGGGAAGGAAGTCGAAGTAGTGGAAGAGGCCGTCGGCCTGTCCGCGGCAAAGCTCGGAGAGGCGGCTGTAGTCGGCGTTGTAGCGCACTTCGGCCCGGGGCGAGCCGCAGCGGCATTTCTGCCCTTGGGCAAACCACTGACCGAAGTCTTCGATTTCGCAGCCGCAGGCCGTACAGTAGAGGTGATATTTCGCTTGCATGTTTCTTTCGGAGGAAGGATGGGTTCTTTCGGAAAAGGTTTGGGCTCTTTTGGAAGAGGTTAAAGGGCCATGTCGGGCATCTCGCGGTCGTATTCTCCCTTGGCCAGGCGCTCCTTGATGTCGCGGAAGGCTTCCAGCGTGACGTCGGCGTCTTCGATGGTGTGGGCGGCGGTGGGGATGATGCGGAAGATGATCATGCCGGCCGGGATGACGGGGTAGGTCACGACCGAGCAGAAAATGTGGTAACGCTTGCGCAGGTCGACGGCGATGTTGGTGGCCTGGTTGATGCCGCATTCCAGATGGATGGGGGTGACGCAGGCTTCGGCCGGACCGATGGTGTAGCCGAGTTTGCGGAAACCGTCCTGCAGGTAGCGGGTCACCTTCCAAAGCTGGGCGCGGAGGGCGTCGCCTTCGGCGCTGCGGATGATTTCCAGACGCTTCAGACAGCCTTCCACGATGGGCATGGGCAGCGATTTGGCATACATCTGCGACCGCATGTTGTAACGCAGGTAGTCGATGATGGGCTTTTCCGAGGCGACGAAGCCGCCGATGGTGGCCATCGACTTGGCGTAGGCGCCGATGTAGAGGTCGATGTCGTCCATCACGCCGAAATGTTCGGAGGTGCCGCGGCCGGTGGGCCCCATGCAGCCGAAGCCGTGGGCGTCGTCGATGAGGATGCGGAAATTGTATTTTTTCTTCAGGGCCACAATCTGGTCGAGGATGCCCAGCGCGCCCGTCATGCCGAAGACGCCTTCGGTGATGAGCAGGATGCCGCCGCCGGTTTCTTCGGTGATTTTGGTGGCCACCTTGAGCTTCTGTTCGCAGGTCTCGATGTCGTTGTGTTTGAACGAGAACGAACGGCCCATATGCAGGCGTTTGCCGTCGATGAGGCAGGCGTGGGCTTCGGCGTCGATGACGATGACGTCGTTGCGGCCCACCAGCGCGTCGATGCACGACACGATGCCCTGGTAGCCGAAGTTGAATTCGAAGGCCGCTTCCTTGTGCTCGAATTCGGCCAGTTCTCTTTCCAGACGTTCGTGAAGGGCGGTCTGGCCGGTCATCATGCGGCTGCCCATCGGGTAAGCCATGCCCCAGCGGGCGGCGGCTTCGGCGTCGACTTTGCGGATGGCGGGGTGGTTGGCCAGGCCGAGGTAGTTGTTCAGACTCCAGACGAGCACGTCTTCGCCGTTGAAGCGCATATGCGGCCCCAGTTCTCCTTCGAGTTTGGGGAAAGCGAAATAGCCGTCGGCCTTTTCACGGTATTGGCCTATCGGGCCGCCGGTTGATTTTTTGATTTTGTCGAAAATGTCGGTTTGCATAGTGGTTTGATATTGAAGTAATTGATGATTTTTCAGTGTTTGCGCAGAATTTCTACGGCGGCGCTCCGGGCATCGGCGATGACGTCTTCGATGCACATCGGGCGTTTGCACGAACCGCAGAGATAGAGGCCTTCGCGGTCGGTCAGGTTGTCGTACAGATGGCGGTTGAGGCTTTTGGCAAAGCCGTAGGGGCCGGCCACGCCGCATTTCGCGGCCAGGGCGCGGGTCCCTTCAGAAGGCTCCATGCCAATCATCAACACCAACAGGTCACAGTTGACCCGCAGCGGCAGCCCCGTCAGGGTGTCTTCGGCCTTGATCTGCAGCCGTCCGTCGAAGGTGCCCGCGGCTTCGGAGATACGGCCCCGGATGAAGTGGATGTCGTATTCCTGCTGGGCGGAGCGGTACATTTCTTCAAAGCCCTGGCCCCAACAGCGCAGGTCCATATAGAAAATGTCGATATCCGATTGGGGGAGGAGCTTTCGGGCTTCGATGGCTTGCTTGACGGCGGTGATGCAGCAGACTTTCGAGCAGTAGTGGTTGCCCACTTTGGCGTCGCGCGAGCCTACGCACTGAAGGAAGGCGACGCGGCGGGGCAGGTCGCCCGCGGCATTGACGATGCGTCCCCGCTGCAACATTTTTTCCAGGTCGAGCGAGGTGATGACCCCCGGGTAAATGCCGTAGCCCAGTTCTTCTTTGCGGTGGGCGTCGAAGGGGCGGTAGCCGGTGGCCAGAACCACGTCGTCGGCTGTGTATTCTTTGCCGCCGCTGACCTGGAGCAGCCATTGCCCTTCCGACCGGGCCATTCCGATGACGGCCGTCTGGGGGTAAAAACTGATGTTCGGGTGCTGCAGCTTGCCGGCAAACACGCCGCAGAGTTCTTCGGCCGAGGTGAAGTCGGGAAAAAGCAAGGCTTTGTCGCGCAGGTGGGCGAGCGGGTCGGCGGCCACTTCGAAAATCATCACTTTTCCGCCGCTGACGGCGAGGCAATGGGCGGTTTCGATGCCGGCGGGTCCGGCTCCGATGATGGCGGTCGTACTCATACCAGGAGATTGTTTGGATGTTCGGGTTTGGGAAGGAGTCGGTTGTCGGCGGCGCGGTATTTGGCCCCGGGGTCATAGGCGATGCCGATTTTGTCGAGCAGGGGCTCTACCTGTACCTGATGCAGTTGCAGGCCGAGCTCCCAGGGGTCGTAGCCCAGCAGCAGGCCGGCCATTTCTTCGTAGGTGAGCGAGGGAATGCCGTAACCGTGGCGGTCGTAGGTCTTGTTTTCCATCTCGGCGATGGTGTATTGCCAGCGGTCGAGAAAGAGGGTGCAGCCCGGGCAGTTGGAGACGATGAAGTCGGGCTCGTAGGGCTCCATCGACTCGAATTTCTTTTTGGAATTGGCCACCGAATAGCCGCGGTTTTCCTGCACGATGTACTGGCGGAAACCGAAGCCGCAGCAGTGACGGCGTTCGGGATAGTCGATGACTTCGCCGCCCCAAGCTTCGACCATACCGGCCAGCACGTGGGGGAATTCGGCCTTGCCCACGCCTTTGTCGGGGAAAATCTTGGCGTAGTGGCACCCGATGTGGTCGACCACTTTCAGCGGTTTGCCCGTGTGGCGGTTGACGAGGCGATATTTCATCCGGGGGACGAGCTGCTCGCGGAATTTGTAGATGATGTCGGAGGGATGGGCGATGTTCTCGGGTATTTCGAACGTGCGGCCGGTGGCCTTGTAGAGCAGGTCGCGGGTTTTCTCCAACAGCTCGGGCTGCTCCTGCCACAGGTGGCACACTTCGGTGAAGACGCCGAACGAGGTGACGCACGAGGGGACGTAGTTGCGGTAACCGGCTTCGGTCATCAGGGAGAAAAGCCGGGCGGCGACGGTCATCACCGTCTCGATGGGGACGATGTCGGAATGGTAGCCGATGCCGGTGCAAGTGTGCTGGTTGGCCACGTCGCAGATGTCTTTCCCCAGTTCCGTGCGGAGAATTTTCAGGAAGGCGGCCTCCGACCCGGGGAAGAAGGTCTGGCGGATGCAGCTCCGTTCATAGAAATAGCGGTCGTCGGCGATTTCTTTCTGGTATTCGTTCCAGTATCTTTTGTGTTCGTCCATCATTCGGTTTCAAAGGTGTTCAGCAATGATTTCGGCAATGTCTTTGACCCGGCGCTCACTGCCGTTCGACAAGGCTTTCTTGCACATCGGGCAAGCGGTGGCGATCAGGTCGGGTTTCACGCTCAGAAGGTTGGCGGCGGAGGCTTCGCGGATGCGCGCCTGCTGCTCGAAGCTGAGCAGGGTGTCGCCCGGGTTGTGGCCGCAGCAAAGGCTCTTTTCGCGCTCCTGCGGGGTTTTGAGCAGGGTGGCCGCCGAGGCGATGACCGCGCGGGGCGGATCGTAGATGCCGCAGCCACGGCCCAGTTCGCAGGGGTCGTGGTAAACAATCCGTTCCGTTCCGCGCTGCGGTTTCAAACGGCCTTGATCGATCAGCATTTGGAGGTATTGGCTGTGGTGCATGACCTGCACGCCGTCCAAGTGGTATTCTTTTGTAAACGATTGGTAACAGATGGGGCAGGAGGTCACCAGCATCTTCACCCCCGACTGGCGGATCATTTCCGTGTTGCGAGCCCGCAGGTCTTCCGCCTGGTGGACGAAACCTTGCTGGAAGAGGGGACGGCCGCAGCAGAGGGTGCCCTGGGCGTCCATATGCCAATATTTCACGCCGGCCGCTTCGAAGATTTTTTTCATCGATTCGGTGATGCCCGGGGTCAGGTGCGACATGCAGCCGCCGAAATAGCCCACCCGTCCGATGGCGTTGAACGGGAGCGCTTTTTTCAGGGTGTCGTAGTTGCCGTGGCGGTCGAGGGCGTCCCGGCGTCGCTCTTGGCGCCGGATGGAGAGCAGGTCTATTCCGACGGGACATTCGGCCTGACAACGTCCGCACAGGAGGCAGTCTTCGGCCGTGAGCAGACGGGAGCGTCGGTTGCGTACGTCGCGCAGGAAGTAGACGGGCTGTACATCAGTGTGGCCCAGTTCTTTATTGAGCGGGCAGTTGTCGATGCAGATGCCGCAGCGCGAGCAGGCGCTCAGTTCGTAAAGCGTGTAGCCCGTGGCCTGTTCCGCTTCCTTGACGCCGAGCCGCCGGAAGAAAATCAGGGGCACTTCGGTGAAGATGTGCATGTAGCGGGTGAAGGGCATCGCCGTGAAAAAGGCGCCCAGCGAGAGCGAGTAGAGCAGCCAGGCGGGATATTCCAGTGCGGCGGCGGTTTCGGCCGTGAAGAGGGAACCGATGGCGCCGGTGAGCCATCCGCCGTTGCCCCAGAGGGCGGCCGTCAGGCTTTCGGCGAGCAGTCGGAGCGGGAAAATAAACCAAAGGGTATATTTGGCGATGAGGTCGAAGAGGGTGTGGCGGGTCACCCGCTTCATGCCTACTATCTTGTGATACAATGACTTGATGAAAGCGATGCATACGCCCGAGAGGACGACGAGCAGCAGGCTGTCCATCAAGTGGGCGAAGACGTGGGCGTGGGGGTAAACCGCTTCGGGGTTGTGGACGAAATACCTCAGAAAAATGGCTTCCCAGACGGGAACGGGGCCGGTGGTTTCCAGCCGGGCTTCGACGCCGCCGACCACGATGAGGAGAAACCAGCCCAGGGCGATGCTGCTGTGCATATAACCCAATACGAGGTTTTTCTTGAAGACCCGGTGGTGAAGCAGGCATTCTTCGATGCTTTCCTTGAGGGCCAGAAGCGATTGTCCGGTGAGCAGGTTCTGCCTGACGGCGGCCCGTTGTTCTGGGGTAAAGCCTTTGTACCACCGCACGTATTTGACCAGGCAGACCGCGAAAAGTGCGGCCACGCCGAGGACGAAGGGGATGACGAACGGGGTGAACATGGCGTAGGGCTATTTGAGCAGGGTGCGCATGTTGAGGATGGCGCGGCGCAGGTTCACGCCTCGGGGGCAGACGAGGGTGCATTTGCCGCAGAGCATGCATTTGTCGAGGGCCTCGGCCAGTCCTTCGTATTGACCGCGGCGGAAGAGCAGATGGGTCCGGTGGGGGCTGAAGTCGGAAAACAGACCGGCCGAGCAGGTGGCCGTACATCCGCCGCACTCCATGCAACGGCGGAGTTCCGACACGCGGGCCGTCTTTTCGGCGTCCACGTCGTCGAGGCGGATGGCGCGCGTTTTCGATATGGTGAAACCGAAGTCCATTTACTTGTTGTTTTTCAATACTTTTTCCCTCAGGGCCATTCCGCCGGTCACTTCGAAGATGCGGTGGATTTCCTCAAGGGTCTCGCGGGGAATTTCTCTCAGCGCGCCGGGACCGGTGCCGTGGTAGTTGGCGCCCATTTTCGGGGCGACTTCGGCGATGTGCTTCAGATACCAGTCCCACACGGGGCCCTGTTCGGGGTGGCGTTCGTAAGGGGTGCGGTCGGGGTGGATGCAGTATCCGATGTCGAGGATGTTGCCGCCGATGTGCTCCATGATTTCAACTTGCTGCCGTCCTTTTCCGCTTTCTTTGAAGTAGCCCATCTCTTGCGAGACTTTTCTCAGGATGGAGATGACCGTGGCGGGTGAATTGCCTCGCGGACAGCGGGTTTTGCACGAGAGGCACTGCCCGCAGTACCAGATGGTATCGCTTTTCAGCAAGGCTTCGATGGCTTCGTCGTCGCCCCTTTGGACCAGGTCGCAGATGCGGCGCGGGTCGTAGTCGTAGAATTCGGCGGCCGGGCAGATGGCGGTGCAGATGCCGCAGTTCATGCATGCGGTGAGGGCTTCACCGTAGCGCGGGTCTTCTTTGAGCAGTTGGCTGAGGTTGCCCATCGGTCAGTTCTTTTTTTCTCTCGACACCTTGCCCATCATCCGGAAGAGGAATTTGGGCAGGCTTTTCCGGCGGTCGCGCCGGTTCAGGTCGATGAACCATTTCCATTTTTTCACCACCGGAATCTTGTGGGTCTCGACAAATTCGATGAGGGTGCCGTCGGGGTCTTCTATGTAAGTGAAGTGACCGGCGGCGTCGCCCATTTGGAAGGCCTCGTTGCCCGGGCAGCTGTCGACGGTGAAGGGGTGGCCTTTTTCGGCGCAGAATTCGCCCAAGGCTTTCATGCCGGTCACGTCGAAGCAGATCTGGATAAAGCCGGGGTCGCCCCAGAAACGGTCTTCGTAGATTTTCCTGGGGCTGCGGTTGAGGGGTTGGACCAATTCGATGCAACTGTCGCCCAGCAGGCCGGCGAAAGCGCCTTCGCGTTTTGCGGACGTGGTGAGGAGGATCCGGCGGTATTTTTGTTCCGAACCGGGCAGGGCGGCCCAGTCTGTAAAGACGCCGATGCGGTCGTAAATGACCTGGTCATAGCCCAGTATGTCGCGGTAGACTTCAAGTGAACGTTCTATGTCGGTCACGCCGATCTGGGCGCCCGACACGCCGCCGGTGAGCTTGCCGTCTTCGATGTAGATGGATTTTTCTTCGACCACGCAGAACCAGTTGTCGTAAAGGTCTTGCATATATAAACAAGGTGTGCCGTCGGGCAGGCGGTCGGGTTTGGAGATTTTGTTCCATTTTTCGCTGGCGGCTTGGTGGAAGGCGGCCACGTCGCGGCATTTGATGCGGGCGGCGAAAATGCCCAGGTCGCCCACGCTGATGTCGAAGGCCGCGGCCAGGGGTTTGCGTTCGGAATACTGCCAGATTTCCAGTCCGCCCCCGCCTTGCAGGTTCACGGCGATGCAGGCGTGTCTTTTCTGGGGCTGATGTCCCGTGTAGGGGAGCATCCTGGCCGCCACCGTGTCGTCTTCCAGAATCCGTATGTCAATGCCGAACATGTCGATGAACCAATTCCACGACTTGCGCATGTTCATCGTGCCCACGCCCACTTGCTGAATACCGCTGATGAAAAATTTCTCCATATCCATTTGTTTTGCCATGTGAGTAACCCTTTTTCTTTTGGTGCCAGGTGACCTATGAGTATATGCTTTTACAGTAAGGGCTTTTACTTTCAGGCGGCAAAAATAGTAAAACCTTTTACAAATCGGGCAAAGAAAAAGAGGAAAGTTTTTTCGGAATGCGGAAAAACAAGCGTACTTTTGCGACAGTATTCAATTTATATAGTATAGATATGCTACTATCCAAACAGATTGCGGTCAATCTGAACCTGATCAGCTGCAAGCTCAAGCAATATACGGCTTTCGAGCTTAAGGTGCAGAACATCGACCTGACGCCCGAACAGTTCCTGCTCATCGACATCCTCTGGAACCAGGGAACGCTGTCGCAGCAGACCGTCGCCGACCTGATGCACAAAGACAAAAACTCCATCACCAAACTGGTGGACGCTTTGGAGAAGAAGGGCCTGGTGATGCGTCAGCAAGACAGGGCCGACCGCCGGTCCAATCTGGTCAAGGTGACCGAGGAGGGTGAAAAGCTCAAGAACAAGGCCAAGGAAGTGGGCATCTATACCCTCGACCAGGTGCTCGACGGCATCACCGAGGAAGAACTGAACACCTTCCTGAAGGTCATCTACAAAATGTCCGACAATATGGACAGCCCCCTGCTCGCAAAAACTTATACAAAACCTGATATCAGAGACTTATGAATTCCATGTTCCGCAACTCGAAAGGGGTGAATTACCTGTTCCCCTTCATGCTCATCGCAACGCTTTATCTGCTCTGGGGACTGGCCCACGGCATGCTCGACGTGTTGAACAAACATTTCCAGGTGGCCTTCGACATGACCAAGGCCCAGTCGGGCTTCGTGCAATTCTCGGTCTATATCGGCTATTTCATCATGTCGCTCCCGGCCGGCGCCATCATGCGGCGCCTGGGCTACAAGCGGGGGTTGCTGACCGGCCTGCTGCTGTTTGCCTTCGGCGCGCTGCTCTTCATACCGGCGTCGTTCATCGATTCGCCCTATCCGTTCTTCGCCGCCCTGTTCATTCTGGCCTGCGGATTGTGCATCATTGAAAACGGCGCTCACCCCTGCGCCACCGGCATGGGCCCCGAACAATTCTCCGAACAACGCATCAACATCGCCGCCGCCTTCAACGGTGTAGGTTGGATTGTAGGCCCGTTGCTCGGCACCGCCCTCATCCTCAACGGCACGGGGAGCAGTTTCGATTTGGCCAAGCCCTACATCATCGTGGCCGCCATCGTCTTGTTGGTGGCCTTGGTGTTGTTTTTCATCAAACTGCCCGAAGCCGAGATGGCGGCCGACGAGGAACAGAATGCCATTGACGCCGGCACGGTGACCGGTTCGGTCTGGGGTCACAAGCTCTTCATTTTCGCCCTCATCGCCCAATTCTTCTATGTGGGCGCACAGACGGGCGTAGGCAGTTTCTTCATCAATTATGCCCTTGAAGCCGATCCGTCGATGAGCAGCAAGACCGCCGGTCTGCTCCTGTCGGTGGGTTGTATGGGCATGTTTTTCGTGGGCCGCTTGCTGAGCAGCCTCTTCATGAAGTGGATCCGTCCGGCCACGCTGCTGACCTTTTTCGGCGCCCTGGCCACCCTGTGTATGGTCTTGGTCCTCTGTCAGTTGGGCATGATTTCCTTCCTGGCGCTCTTCCTGAGCTATTTCTTTATGGCCCCGATGTTTCCGACCATTTTTGCCCTCGGCGTAAAGGGTATGGGCGTCCACACGAAGAAAGCTTCTTCGTTGTTGGTGATGATGATTGTGGGCGGCGCCGTTTTCCCCATCTGCATGGGGTGGATCGGTCAGAACCAAATTGCTTTGGGCTATATCCTGCCTCTGGTCGGTTTCGTGTTCATCACCTTCTTCGGGGTGCTCCACATGAAAAAGTGACCCGGCTCCGTATGGAAAAATGACTCAATCGAGGTGGAAAACCTCGGTCATGTCGGCCCACCATTCCCCTTCAGCGCGGGTGTCGAGCGGTTTCTGCAACGGTTTGCAGACCGCCCACCACTCCTGCGTCTCGGGATCGGCCGCCATTTTGGCCATATCGGCTTCGTAGTCGTCGCCGACGTATTCGTAGTAACTGAACAGATAGCCGTCTTTGTAATAGATGCTGTAATTGCGCAGGTTGCACTCCGTGATCATTTTCAGCACGCCGGGCCACGCATGGGCGTGGAGGAATTTGTATTTTTCTATCTGTCCGGGTTGGACGGCGATGACTTGTCCGAAGCGCATGACCTTCCGCGGTGCGTCGGCCACCGCTTCGTCCGTCTCGTGAACGGCTTTGAACAAGGCTTCGATGTTGGCCGGGTTGATGTCGGGCAGAATGGCCTCGTGGCTCGGGGAGAAAATCAGCCCGGTGGGGAAAAGTTTGCGCACGCGGCGCACGTCGGCCGCCACTTCTTCGGGCGTTCCGTTGACGAGCAGGTGTTGCGCGTCTATTCCGCCGAAGAAGCATCCTTTGCCGCTCCAACCGGCCTTCAGCGCCTCGGCCTGCATGCCCTTGGCTTTGGCCTGAATGGGATGGATGGCATCCACACCCAGATCGAACAGATCGTCGATGATGGGGCAGATAGAGCCGCAGGAGTGATGCACTACGACCAACCCGTAACTCTTGGCCTGGTCGATGAGGGCCTTGGTGCCCGGGAAGACATATTTTCTGAGGCTGTCGGGGTCGACCATCAGACCGGTCTGGCTGCCGAAGTCGTTGCCGATGAGCACGGCGTCAAGATAACCCTTCGTGGCTTCGTAGAAGATTTTTCCGCAGTCGAGGTAGAACCGGGTGATGCGGTCGATGACGGCTTGGAACATCTCCGGGGCACTCATCATCGTCATCAGGGCATTTTCCATGCCGAAGGCGGAACAGGCGTCCTGAAAGTGGGCGGCCCACATGATGCCCATCCGGGCGCAGTCGGCCGGGGCTTCCATCGCCGCGCGGCGGCATCGCTCGAAGTCGATGTGGTCTTCGGGCTTGGGCCACGGGAACGTTTCGACGGCCGCGGGGTCGGTCATGTCTTCGAAAAATCCCGGCGCCGTCAGGGTCCGCTCGTCTTGCGCACCGCCCGGGCCGCTCTTGGCGAAGGCCAGCGAACAGCCGATGTCGTTGGTCGGCGGGTTGTTGTAAGGAACGGGAATCGGATAGACGTCGTCGTCGATGAGCCGTTTGAGTTCATCGACCGAACTGACATGGAAATATTCGAAAAGTTTCGGCAGGGCCGAGGGCACGGGCAATCCCAGCCAGCAGGCGGGACGGTCTACCGCTTCGCCGCGGAGTGTGGCGAAAAAACGTTCTCTGTGGGTCATGGAATCAAGTTCAGGGGGTTATTCGGCCGGGACGACAAATGATTTTTCCTCGCCGTAGTATGTCTTGGCACCTTCGCTCGACACGACGGTGATATAGGCGCGGTAGTAGACGGTGGTGCCGGCTTCGAATTCATTTTTCGTGCCGCCCATCCACAAAAAGGTGTTATTGAACGGGTAGGTGTAAACTTTGTTCGAGAAGGCCGTTTCGTAATAATCGGGGTCGGTGGTCATGAGGTTGTTGGAGGCATCGACGCCCGCCGTCCGGCTCAGATAAATGCCCACGGCGGTGGCCGCGTCGCGGGTCGCTTCCAGGTTGAAGGTGGCGTTGAAAGTGAAGGATGCCAGCGAAACGTCCGTGACGTCTTCCGTGACGGCGGTAGCGGTGTATTCGAGAGCGGGTGTGTTGTCGCATGAGGTGGCCAGGACGACCAGACAAGCCGTCAGGGCCAGGGCAAAGATTTTCTTCATACAGATGGGCTTTAAAATGTGCTCAAAGTAACACATTTCGCCCGTCATTTCAAAATGCCTGGCGAAAGCCAGGCAAAATCCTTGTTTGTTTGGGGGGCCGGGCGCCGCGAAGCGCATAAGACAAGGACCTACCTGGCCTAAGCCAGGTTTGGGGCGCAGCCCCAATAAAAAAAGGAACTGATCACAAAGAAAAAGAGAACCGACGTGTCGGTTCTCTTTTTCTTTCGTGATCTCTAGCAGATTTGAACTGCTGACCTCCTGCCTGTCAAGCAGGCGCTCTAAACCAGCTGAGCTAAGAGATCGGGTCTTGCGCAATTGCGGTGCAAAGGTACGCAATAATTTCAATCGCGCAAGCGTTTTCGCAAAAATGGTCTATTTTTTCGCGGCGGCCCACTTCTCATACATCATGGAAGCCCAGATGAAAGGCCCCACGGCCTTGCAGTCGTTCTGGCGGTTGACCGTCTGATGGATGTAATAGTCGAACGTGCCGCTCCGCTTTTCGGCCCCGCCCAGGCCCGCGCCGGCGCAGCAGTCGGTCAAAACCAGCCAACCGTCCTCGTCTTCGCGGATGAACGTCTTGACAAACAGGCGGTACCACTCTTCGGCCAGGAAGGCATACTTGTCGGAAATCCACCCTTTGTCGACACACTTCATCAGGCTGTAAACGAACATGATCGACCCGGTCGACTCCAGCCAGTTGCCCTCGCGCTCCGGACAATCGAGCACCTGATACCACATCCCCGTCTTGCGGTCGGCGTAGCGGGGCAGGGTCTGGAAAACCGACATCAGCAGGTCGATGACCTGTTGACGGCCTTCACCCTCGGGCAGATAGTCGAGCGCATCGGTCATGCCCATGACGTACCAACCCAGACCGCGGCCCCAGCAGTGTTCGGACTGGCCCGTGACGCTGTCGCACCAGAACTGCTCGCGCGACTCGTCCCAAGCGTGGCGGTAAAGCCCGGTCTCAGGGTCATAAGTATGTTTGGCGACGGTCAGGAACTGGTGGACGATGTCGTCGTAATAAGCCTGCCGCTCCGCTTCGGGAATGAACTCGGACACATAGCGGGCATAATAGGGCTCACCCATATACAATCCGTCGAGCCACATCTGCCAAGGATAGACGGCTTTGTGCCAGAAGCCGCCGTCGGTGGTGCGGGGCTGGTGTTGCAACTGGACGAAGAGCGTGTCCATGGCGATGCGGTATTTCGCGTCGCCCGTCATCTCGAGCATGTCGAAGAGCACCCGGCCCGGGCAGACGTGGTCAATGTTGTAGTTGAAGCGGTTGTATTTCCTGATGATGCCGTCGGGGGCGATGATGGTGTCGTAGAACTGCATCACCCAGTCGCGGTAGCGCACGTCGCCCGTCAGTTTGTAGAGGTCGAGCACGGAATACATCTCGATGCTGGCGGTGTAGTCCCATTTCAGGGTATTCTTGCCGTCGAGCATGTAAGCCTTCGGGTTGCGTTGGAGTTCGCTGTCGGCCATCCGGACGGAAAGCGGGCGGTCGGTGGTGTCCAGCACGCCGGGCGTGTGGTGCCTGCAGGCGGTGACGGTCAGCAGCAGGGCGGCTGCGGAGAGGAAGCATAAGGAACGGTTCATGAGGCAAATCTTTTGAAGGGGTTCGTTTTCAGATGTGGATACGGCGTGATTTTCGTATCTTCGCAGCGCAAAATTAGGATTTCCATGAAACTTTTTACCATAGAAGCAGGCTTTTTTTACACCGACGGCGGCGCCATGTTCGGTGTGATGTCGCGCAAAGTCTGGTCGAGAAAATACCCCGTCGACGCTGACAACCGCTGCCCGCTGGCCATGCGCTGCCTGTTCGCCGATTTCGGTGACCGCCGGGTGCTCTTCGACGCGGGCGTGGGCAACAAACCCACAGGCATGTCATACTACGGCTTCCACGACGTCATCGATATAGAAGAGGCGTTGGCGCGCGAAGGCTACGATGCCGCATCGGTGAGCGACGTCGTGCTGAGCCACCTCCATTTCGACCACTGCGGCGGCTGCACGAAAACTTTGCCCGACGGCCGCACGGTGATGACCTTCCCCAATGCCCGCCATTGGACCACCCGCGCCCAGTGGGAAAATTCCCTGAATCCGTCCTTCTGGGAAAAAGACGCCTATTTGCGCGAAAACCTCGAGGCTGTCCGCGAGGCGGGCAAACTGGAACTCCTTACGCAAGACACGCAACTTTTCCCCGGCCTGACGCTCCACCTGTATGACGGCCACAGCTGCGGCCAACTGACGGGTTTCATCGAGACGGCTGAAGGCAACTGGGTCTTTTCGGGCGACGTGGTCCCGATGGCCCTCCACGTCACCCAGGGCTGCATCGCCGCCATCGACAACGCGGCAGCCGTTTCGGCCGAAGAAAAAATGAGGATGATGGACCTGGCGGAGGCTTCTGCCAGCCGCTTGGTTTTCTACCACGACGCCGTCACGGCCTGGGCATCCCTGCGCCGCGGCAACGGCCATTTCTCGCTGGCCGAACGCTGTGAAGCCCCCAAATCCGGAGTGATGCGATGGATTTAGTTATTTGACCAGCCTGCGGTAGATGCAAGTCCGGTTTTGGCAGACGGCGCAACCGTAGGGGCGTTTGCGCACGTCGGTGCCGATGCCGATGATGCCGCTCACCGACTTCATCGGACTCATCAGGCACGAGTCGTTCAGAAGAATGCCGGTAGGATTTTCGCCCACGATGGAAAACAGGGCCTTCTGGTCGGTGATGGGCCAGTTGCAGTAGCCCGGGCTGTAACGGTTGGTGATCCGGAGCCCTTTCGCGGCCATCTCCGCCTCGAGCGAAGCGTGTATCCGGTCCATGGCGTTTTCGACGGCCAGCGAACCCAGCGCATCGGTCAGGTAGGCCTCCAGGATGTCGCCCTGCGCTTGGTAACGTTCGTATGCTTCGCGGAAAATCTGACCGGCCGTGCAGAGAAACAGAGCCGCCGTGGTGCTCTCTTTCAGATAGCCGCACACCTGCGTCCCCGCCTGCAGCCATCCTTCGTCCGTCTCGATGGCCCCTTCTTTGACGTCGACGCGGCGAACCGGGCAACAGACGTAGCCCCCGACCGCTTCCAGACCGCTCTGTTTCAATGCTTCCGTTTGGGCCCGGACGAAGTCGACGGCCGGCTGCTGGTCGTCGGTCAGGTGGAGGTAGCCGGCGGCTTGTTCAAAATCGGGCAGAACCTCCTGGAGCGGAAAACGATGGGTGGCAAAAACTGATTTCATCGGCAGATTTCGTGGATGCGGTCGTAGACCCGGGCCTGTTCTTCGGGGGTCTCGCAGTAGGTGACGACGATGAGTTTCAGGCCGGGACGCCAGAGCCCAGAGACCTTTTCCTCGATGACTTCGGGCGAACCGACGATGCGGGCGTTCAAGACGATGCCCGTGCCGGCAAAAGCGTCGGCATAGCCTTGCGGATCGTTGGCGCCGGGGTCGGTGGCCAGGGAGAAGGCCCCGTCGGCCATCCTGAGCGAGGGAATGCCGGCCACCATCTCCTTCTTGCCGGCCCAGTTGCCGCAGCTGTGGAACACGGGGCCGCCGAAGGGAAGGCCGGTGCGGACCATGGCCGGTATGCAGAGACTCTGATAGAGGTCGGGCGAAAGCATGGTCATGCTGTCGTCGCTCATGCCCAGCCCGTCGAAGGCGCGGGACGAAGAAAAGCCGTGGCCCGGTTTGACCAGGGCATCGCCGATGAGGGCTTCCTGCAAGCGGAGGTAGTCGGCCGTCAGGTCGGCCGTGCGTTCCATGGCCTGGCGGACGGTGTCGGGTTCCAGACAGAAGTCAAGGTAGAACTGGCAGGTGTCGACGATGTTGCTCAGCGTGTTCAACGGCGATTGAACGTCGCCCGTAGACATGGGCAGCCTTCCGTCGGTCTCGTCGAGAAAATAAGCGATCATTTCGAGGTTGTGCCGTCCGATGCGGGTCTGTGCGACCGGCTTGAAGGGGGCGGCCAGCAGGTCGGCGGTCGAGGCGAACTTGCCGTCGATGGCCGGGGCCTGTCCGGGTTCCCACTGATAAGCGAAGCCGAAAGCCGAGGCCACTACGCCCAGCCCGTACCAGGGTTCGAGGAAGTTGGGCACGTCGGCTTTGAAGGCCATGCTGGCCCGCAACGCCCCCAGCTGCCACGCCAGGGAGGCTTTCATGTCGGCGCAACCGGCGGCGAAGACTTCGGCCACGCGCATCCGGCGGTAGACCAGTACGCCCCCCTGTCCGGCGGGTGCTTCCCAAAAGGCCTTGCACCGCTCCGTCAAAGCCGCTTCGTAGTCGGCGTAAGCGGACAGGTCGAAATGTGCAGCGTCGACGGGCGTCACCGCAGTGGCTTGCGCATCGGCTTTCGAGGAGTCGAAAATATCTTTGTTCATCGCTGTGGACTTGTCTTCGGCAAAGGTAAGAATTTCCCTCAATAAAGAATGAACACGCTTTCGTCGCCTTCGAGCCTGAGGGTATAGCTTCCGTCACGGTCGGGGCGGAGGCGGCGTCGGGAGGCGTCGGCCGTGCGCCAGACCTGTACGGAGCGGGGACTTTCCGCCAAAGCAAAACGCAATGACTCAGGATTTTCGGAAATGTTGGCCACGAAGAAAAGCTCGTGCCCGTCAACGAGGCGGTGGGTATGGACGAAGGCCTCGGGGCGGTCAAGGATGCGCAACGGACGGACCAGCTCCGACGCATCGGTCAGCACGGCGGCGCCTTGAGCGCGGAAGGCTTGCAAAGTGCTGTCGGAAGCCGCCGATATCCAAGCGCCGTCGCCGATGACCAACGCCTTGTATTTCAGTCCGTCGGGTGTGCAGAGGCAAGCGTCGGGGGCTACGTGGAGGCGGCTTCGCAGCGCGTCACCCGTGCAGACGTCCCAATCAAGACCGTCCAGTCCGGCGGGGAGCCGCCCCGTCAGGGTTTTGACGGGCAAATCGTCGCCCAGGTAGACCAATACGTCGGGCGCCGCCTGCCCCTGACGGAGCATATAAGTGGCCCGGGCGATTTGTCGCCACAGCGGTTTCAAGTCCGCCCAAATCGGATTCGAGCGGTTGATGGCGTATTCCCGGCCGGCGAAGTAGGGCCCGGCGGGTTCGGCCTGGGGAATATGGGGCGTGGCGCAAACGACGAACTCCTGTGCGCCGAAACTCAAAGCGATGTTCGACACGCGGGCCAGCGTATGGGGCGTGTCGTCATAGGTGGCGTCGGTCATCGCTTCGGCCGAGGCGACGGGCTTGCCGTAGAGATGGGCCGCGCTCGAGCAGTCCTTGATGTCGTATGCCCCGTCCTGCTGATAGGACCAGAACTCGCCCTGGGGCTTGTCAATCCCTTTTTTCGCTTCAACGGCATCACCGGTGATGCAGAGTGCGTTGCCGATGGCCTGGGCCGTGAACGTCAGACCGTTGCGACGGGCCTGCGTCTGAAAGGTGCCGTAATAGTTGTCGATGAGGCAATCGCTGACGGTGCGTCTCAGGTCGCGCAGCACTTCGCAACTCCGCCCGTACGATTCGACCACATAGCCGGCCAGCACCGGCAACCAGGGCTCCAGCCGATAACCCCGACGGCGGGCGAACTCCTCTTTCATCAGGGGCGTCCAGTTTTGCGAGCCCCCTTCGTGGGAATCCATGCAGATGCCTGTCACGTTGTCGATGCCGTCGCTGCGCAAGCGGTCGAGGATGGGCTGCATATAGCTGTCCCAATGGAGCCGGGCGGCTTCGGCCGAAAGTTTGTCGCATTCGTAGCCCAGGAGTTCGGCCCGGCCGTGTTTCGATTTCGCACCCGTCAGGGTGGCGGCCAGACGCAGCACCGTCCACGAACCTTCTGGGGCATCCCATCTGAGACGGCCGTCGGGGCCGACCCGGTCGGACAGGTCGACGATGTCGGCGGCGGCAATGACCTCGTCGGGGCCGTAGCAGGGCGTGGACCGAGGCTCGGCGAAGTCGCTTTGCAGGGCGGAAAGTTCCTCCCATCGGTCAACGGACGCTTCCGCTCCGACGCTCCACGACCTCAGCCGTTCGTCACCGTAGTAATCGATGCGCCAGAAAGGCGCGTCGACCGCATGGAAGGCTTCGGTGCGCCAGGGGTAGGTGCCTTGCCCGGCATAGAGCGGTTCCAGCTCGACGACATCGGTCCAATGGAGGCTGTCGGGGCTGGCCTGAAGCATGCCTATGGGCAAGCGTGCCGTCCATTTGGCTCCGGAAAAATCGCCTCTGGGTCCGGGTGTCTGCATGGCGCCGGTCCGCCCTTTTCCCTTGGGTGCGTATTGTGCCGTGAAGTGTCGGATGAGACCGTCGGCCGGAGCCGGGAAAGCCAGCAGGGCGATGTCGTCCACATAAGCGTCGCGGCCGGAGATATCGGGCAGTTCCATTTCGACCCTGCGGCCGCCTTCCACCCTGACGGCGGCCGACGTGACCCGTTGCATGGCGTGACGGGGGTCGATCCATTTTCCGCCGGCCACGTAGCCGTTGGAAATGTTCAGCTCGAAAGAGAGACCGGCCTTTTCAGCCTCGCGCGCCGCGCTTTCCAGATGATGCCACCATTCCGGCGAGAAAGCTTTGTCAGCTAGGGGCGAAGGGGTCTTGGCATGGTTCTGGTCGTAATAGACCACCCCGCCGAAGCCCGCGTCGCGCAGGCTCTCCGCATCGGCCCGTATGCCTTCGTCGGCGGTCTGCTCATAGCCGAAAAACCACCAGGTCTTGATTTTGCATTCCTCAGGCGGACGGCGGAAATCTTTGAGGTTTTGGGCGCAGAGCGTGCCCGGCAGCAAGAGGAGCAGGGCGGCCAGTGCCGGACGGATTCGTTTCATGGTGGCAAATGATGGTCTGCAAACTTACGGAATCTGATTGAAATTCGCGATAATCCTCGTATCTTTGGACGATTAAAAACCATCGCCGATGAAAAACATCCGATATTTTGCCCTGACGGCTCTTTTGCTGGCCCTTGCCGGCGGACTTCGCGCACAAGCCCCGGCCTTTCCGAGCGCGGAAGGCTTTGCCCGTTACACGACTACTGGCGGCCGCGGCGGTGCCGTCTATCACGTGACCAACCTCAAGGACGACGGCAGCAGCGGTTCGCTGCGCTGGTGCCTGAAACAGAGCGGCACCAAGACCATCGTCTTCGATGTGAGCGGCTACATCGACCTGACGGCCGACCTCGCCATCACGAGCAACACCACCATAGCGGGTCAGACGGCGCCGGGCGAGGGCATCACGCTGCGCTACCGCACCGTCACGCTGACCGGTTGCGACAACGTCATCATCCGCTACCTGCGTTTCCGCCGTTCGCAGGTCAAGGACGTGAACGACGGGGCCGATGCCAGTTGGGGCCGTCGTCACAAGAACATCATTCTCGACCATTGTTCCTATTCGTGGAGCATCGACGAAATCGCTTCCTTTTATGACAACCGCGACTTCACGATGCAGTGGTGCAACCTCACCGAGGCCCTGGCCAACCCCGGCCACAGCAAGGGTGAACACAGCTACGGCGGCATCTGGGGCGGCAAGGGCGCATCCTTCCACCACAATTTCCTGGCCCATATGCAAAACCGCGTGCCCCGCTTCAACGGCGCGCGTTACGAGTGGGACGGCTACGACCAGGCCAAATACGCCAACACCGTGCAGGCCGAGCAAGTCGATTTCCGCAACTGCGTGATGTACAACTGGGGCACGGGCGGCTGCTACGGCGGCCCCGGCGGCGGTTACATCAATATGGTCAACAATTATTACAAAGCCGGCCCCGGCACCAAGAACAAAACCCGCGTGACCCAGGTCACCGTGGGCGCCAGCGGCAATTCCACCAACGCCAATCTGCTGGGTTATGCCAGCCGTTACTATATCCACGGCAACTATGTGGAGGCGGCGGGCAGCAGCGCGGCCGGTTACGACTGGAAGGGGGTCGTCTATGACAGCGGCCTTCAGGAACAGAACGGCGTGAAGTATATCCCCGATGCCAGACATCTTTACGGCAACGTCGATTATGTCTCCATCGGCGGCACCGATTGTGTCTGCCTGAAACTCGACAGCGCCGTCTATGCCGGCGAGGTGACCACCCATTCGCCGCAGCAGGCTTTTGAAAAGGTGGTGCGCTATGCCGGCGCCAGCCTTTGGCGCGATGCCTGCGACGAGCGCTATGCCGAAGAAGCGCGGACCGGTACGGCCACTTACACCGGCACGGTGACCGGCCGGGCCGGCATCATCGACCTCATCAACGACCCTTCGGGCACGCAGAACCAGGCCTTGGCCAGCTACCCCGAGCTGAAGTCGGAGTCGCGTCCGTCGGGTTTCGACACCGACGGTGACGGCATGCCCGACGAGTGGGAACGCCTCAACGGTCTGAATCCGAACAGCGCGGCTGACGGCAAGACTTACACCCTCGACAGCGAAAAGAAGTGGTACACCAACCTCGAGGTCTACCTCAACGGCTTGGTGGAGCACATCTGCAAGGCGCAGAACAGCGATGCGGAGTCGGCGGTGGAGGAATATTACCCCGCTTGCGTGATGACGGCCCTGGAGGAGACGACGGTCACGCCTTCCGCCGTGACGGCCATCGACTATTTCGACTTGAACGGACGCCGTCTGGCGGAGCCCGCCCCCGGCGTCAGCATCCGCCGCATCCGCTTCAGCGACGGGACCTGCGCCGTGGAGAAAGTTCTTAAGAACTGATGGATATGAAACGTTTCACTTTTATTGCGATACTCCTTATGTGTCTGACTTCTTCCTGCTCGAAAAAAGAGGGCGCTACGGTCTACATGACCCGCTCCATCACCCCCGGGTCGTTGATCAAGATTTATGAAAAACTCGGTGTCACCCCTGCGCCCGGCGACCGGGTGGCGGTCAAGGTCAGCTTCGGCGAGCCCGGCGGCCACAATTATCTCCAGCCGGCCCTGATTGCCGATCTGGTGCATAAGGTGAACGGCACGTTCATCGAGTGTAACACGGCTTACGGCGGCCTGCGCGGCACGACCGAGGATCACCTGACGGCGGCCCGCGACCATGGATTTGCCGACGTGGCCCCCATCGACATCATGGACGCGGCAGGGGAGTTCACCATCCCGGTCCGCGACAGCAGTTACCTCAAGTATGACATCGTCGGGCAAAACCTGAAGAATTACGATTTCATGGTCAACCTGGCCCACTTCAAAGGGCATACCATGGGCGGTTTCGGCGGCGTGCTGAAGAACCAGAGCATCGGCGTGGCTTCGGCCAACGGCAAGGCTTACCAGCACAGCACCGGCAAGTTCGACACGGTGGAAGGTTTTCAGGCAGAGCTGGCACGGATGGTGGCCGAAGATCCTTCCAAAGAGGCTTCGTGCTGGGTCGACATCACTTACTCGCACGATATTTTCCACGAATGCATGGCTGCTTGTGCCGCGGCCGTGGCTGACTTCTTCGGTGAAGGCAAGATTGTTTACATCGACGTGATGAACAATCTGTCGGTCGACTGCGACTGCGAGGCCCATCCCGCCGACCCGGAAATGAACGACATCGGCATCCTGGCCAGCCTCGACCCCGTTGCGCTCGACCAGGCCTGTGTCGACCTGGTGTTCGGCTATCCCTCCAAGGAAAACGATGATGCCGCCGCCCTCATCGAGCGCATCACCTCCCGCCACGGCATCCACACCGTCGAGCACGCCGAAGCCATCGGCCTGGGCACGAGGAAATATAAGCTGGTGTCTATCGATTAACGAACCGCCGCTTCATTTCCCCAGTCGGGGATGGGGATGACCGGGTCGTCGACGACGGCGTCAGTGATGACCCGCTCGCCGCGCTCCACGTTGCGGCAAAGGAAAGGAAGTTCTTTGTCGAGGTTGCGCAGCATCGAAACGCAGATTTCGTGGTAGTGGCCGCTGAAACGCCAGATTTGGTAATTGGCCTCTGCGCGTTTGAGTTGGCGGGCGATGTGGTTGCTGCCGCCAAAACAGTGATGGAAAATCCTTATCTGACGGTAGGTCACCATCCGGTCGTCCGTGCCGTGAAACAGCAGCTGCGGGCAAGGCGCTGTGTCGTAGCGGACGCGGCCCCGGTGCGACAGCACGGCGCCGGAAAACGCCATCACGCCGGCATAATTGAAGCCTTCGGGCAGAAGCGAGGTCAGCGGGAAGCCGTTGGCGATGTAATATTCGGCTTGAAGCGACATCACGGCCCCCGCCGACGAGCCCGAGATGACGATGCCCCGGTTTTCAAGCCTCAGGGTTTCAGCGTGTTTCAGCAGATATACCGTAGCGCTGTACATATCCTCCACGGCTGAATCGATGGCGTTCTGCAATTGATTCAGAAATTTGAAATTCATTTTGTATTCAATGCCTTTCAGCCCCAGGCGATAATCGATGGAGACGACGGGAAAACCCTGCGAGCAAAGGGCGCGGAACCAGGGCAGGTAGCTTTCGTGGTCGCGGGTGCCCGACTGGAATCCGCCGCCGAAAGCGAAGAGCACGACGGGACGGTTCATCGCCACCAAGGCCGGATCTTCCGGCATATACAGGTCGAGGTACAGGTCGGCCGTGTCGCGGACGGCAAAGCTGTGGGTGGTCTTGGTCTGAGCTTTGGTCGGTCCGACGGCCCCGAAAAAGGCCGCAAGCGCAAGCAGGGAGGTGAAAATGTACTTTTTCATCTTTCTCTTCCGAAATGATACAGTGTATTTCTCAACTCGCCCGGAACGCCGATGTCAAACATCTCGCCTTGAAGTTGAATGCCCAGCAGACCATGTTTTTCGCGGACTTGCTCCAGAACGGTTGTCACCTCGACTTCACCCTTTGCATTGGTCACGCCATTCGCGATGTTTTCGCGCAATTGGCTGAAAAAATCAGGCGTCAACACATAGGAACCAAAAGCACTGTAATATTTCTTTGTGCCTTTCGGAGAACCGACGCCCAAGAATTCCTCGGCATAGGAAACGGTGGGTTTTTCTGTGATGTTGCTCATATCGAGAACCGTTTCTTTGCCGTCCATCCATTTGCCGGAAGTTATGCCATAAAAACCGACCTTGTCAAGAGGAACTTCGTGGATGGACATCATCGCCTTGCCGTATTTCTCGTAAGCTTCAATCAATTGAAGCGTACAGCACTTTGCAGTGCATGATTGATACAAGGTATCGCCAAGCAAAAGAACCACAGGCTCATTGTCGGCAAAATCGACGGCCTTGAACACGGCATCTCCGAATCCCCTTTTCTCCGTCTGATAAACATATTTCAGTTTCTTGCCCAAATCCAGAATGTGCTGCTCGTACTTGCGTTTCTCTTCCGGCAATTTCGAAAGATGCTCATCAGAAAGAGGAGTTTCGAAGAACTGGCGATACATTTCTCTTTCCTCTTTGCCGCCAAGGACAAGGCATATTTCCTCTATGCCAGCGGCAACACATTCTTCTATCAGAACCAGTATTACAGGTTTCACCTGATTGTCCTTGTCCACCACCGGGAAAAAGTCTTTCTTCAGGAAACGCGTTTCCGGGTAAAGTCTGGTACCGAATCCGGCCACAGGAATGATGGCTTTGCGTATCGCATGCTTCGGCTGGATCGTCAATTTATAGGCCGGCATATCCATAGAATTGAGATAAGCCACCAGTTCAAGTTGCGACTGCTCATCTTTGGCCAGGAATTGAATGGATCCATCGCCCTGACTGCCTACGCCCTTTCCTCCAAAAGTCAGAGACTTTATTTTCTCATCAGAAAGAACGGAATGCAATTTGGGCGACTTGAGTTGAGACGGGCACATCGGCGCGACGTAACGGTCGAAAACTTCTTGGGCCTCGGTCATCAGCGCGCCTAGTTTTTCGGTCTCACCGCTTCGCATATATTCAATCGCCCGGCCGATGATTTCTTGATTCTTTTCACCCAAGGCCCATTGTTCAAGTTTCTCGGCTTCCGTTTCGGCAAAAGGAAATCCCTTGTTCAAATCGGCGAGAATCCGGATGGTGTCTTTTGAAGCATTCAGGTTCGCAACGACCCAATACAAGGGATTCTTGATATTGAAATTTTCAACATCGACATCCTCTGCGTCAAAGGTCATTTTTACCGGATGCACGCCAAACGCGCAAGCCTGGTCCAGGCGGCCGCAGCGGGAGGCCGTTCTAAGTTCTCCCCAGTACGCTATGTTCATCTCGCCCATCGTGTTCAAATTGAGGCGATACAGCTGATTGAATGCCCGGCAGACCAGTACGCAAATGGCGGCGGAAGAGGAAAGCCCGCTCTTCATCGGCATATCCATCTTGGTCAAATGAATATGGACACCTCCGACTTTGTACCACTCCAGCATATAACTGGCTACTCCGGCACAGTAGGAGAAAAAAGAATTGCTCTTGGCGACCTCCTTCAACTCCTGAAAATCCATTCTGCACGAGAAGTCCTGCCAGATTTCTGCAATTTCCGGAGCTTCAGAAGTCACTTTGAACTCGCTTGCCTTTTCGGCGCTTGCGTATATTCCCTGCTCTATGCCTGTCACCAATGCGGCGCCGGGCACGATATCGGCGTTCATTGAACGATATTTGCCCGCCCAATCGGAATGTTCTCCAAACAGGCAAAGGCGACCGGGGACGAAGAGGTTTATCATAGTTGTCTTATTTGAGATTTGATTTCTATGTGATTCAGGGTTCAAGACAGGCGCTTGAGTTGCCTTATGGAATGATTGCTTTCAGACTGGCCGGGACGCTCTTCACGTCGAGCACGGCCTCTTCGATGTAAGCTTCGCCGTCGTAATGGGCCACGTCGGGGGCCGCCCGCTCGATGCGGACCGAGGCCGAGCGGAGGCTCGTCACGTTGGCATTGGAATTGAGCGAATGGCCCGGCAGTTGGGAAGCCAGGCGCAGCCCCTGCGGAATGGACACGGGGTGAACGATGGTGATGTCGAGCAGGCCGTCGCTGATGGAGGCGTCAGGGGCGATGTGGCAGTTGTTGCCCCATTGGTTCGCGTTGGCGCAAGTGATGAGCAACGCCTTGACCTTCAGCGTCTCCTCTTCGGTGATGACGGTGTATTCTTCCGGCTCGTAGCGGGTCCACCAGGTCACCGCTTCGCGCACGTAGGTGATCATGCCGCGGGTGCCGGCCTGGGCATATTCATAAGCCACCTTGGCATCATAACCTACGCCCATCGTGCAGAAAAAAGGCTTGCCGTTGACCGTGCCGCTGTCGATGGCTTCCACCTTCCCCTCGTTGATGATGCGGACGGCCTTGACCGTGTCGAGCGGCATGCCGATGTGGAGGGCCAGGCCGTTGCCCGAGCCGCAGGGAATGATGCCCAGGGCGGTGTCGGTGCCCAAAAGGGCGCGGGCCACTTCGTTGACGGTGCCGTCGCCGCCCACGGCCACGACGATGTCGGTTTTGGCGGCCACGGCCTGAAGGGCCAGTTTCGTGGCGTCACCCCGCTGACGGGTGATTTCGACGCTGAAGCTGTAGCGGCTTCCGTCTATGTGGGAAACGGCGGTCTGAGCGGCCTGAGCGGCTTTGCCCCCGCCGGCGATCGGATTGACGATGAACAGAATGTGGCGTCTGGTATCCATGGCTTTGCGCGTATGTGGTGCAAAGATATAAAAATGCATCGATATTCTCTTTTTGGTCAAAAACCATTATCTTTGCGGTGCATTTGCAATGCTTGGCCGGATTTCGGCCAACCCGGTGAAAAACAGTCTAATTCTTAAAATACAAACACTATGTCAAAAGTTACAGTTATCGGTGTCGGCAATGTGGGCGCAACCGCTGCCGACGTCCTGGCCTGCCGTGAAGTGGCCGACGAAGTCGTTCTGCTGGATATCAAAGAAGGCATTCCCGAAGGTAAAGCCCTCGACATGACTCAGGCTTCCTGCATGCTGACGATGGACACCAAGATCACCGGTACCACCAACGACTACAGCAAGACCGCCGATTCCGACGTCGTCGTCATCACTTCGGGTATCCCCCGCAAGCCCGGCATGACCCGCGAAGAACTCATCGGCGTGAACGCCGGCATCGTGAAGAGCGTCGTGAAAAACGTCATCGAGTATTCGCCCAACGCCATCATCGTGGTCATCAGCAACCCGATGGACACCATGACCTACTTGACCGTCACCTCCACCGGCATCGACCGTCACCGCGTCATCGGTATGGGCGGCGCCCTCGACAGCTCGCGCTTCAAAACCTATCTGTCGATGGCCCTCGGCAACGCCAGCCTGAACGACATCGAAGCCACCGTCATCGGCGGCCACGGTGACACCACCATGATTCCTCTGACCCGTTTCGCTACGTACAAGGGCGTTCCCGTCAGCCAGTTCCTCGGCAAGGAAGAACTCGACAAGGTCGTGGCCGACACGATGGTGGGCGGCGCCACGCTGACCAAGATGCTGGGCACCTCGGCTTGGTATGCCCCCGGTGCCGCCGCAGCTTATGTCGTGGAAAGCATCCTTCACGACCAGAAGCGCGTGGTTCCCTGCTGCGTCTATCTGGAAGGCGAATATGGCCAGAACGACATCTGCATCGGCGTTCCCGTACGTCTGGGCCGTCAGGGTTGGGAAGAAGTCATCGACTTCCAGCTCAACGACGAAGAAAAGGCTTTGTTCGAAAAGAGCGCTGCCGCCGTCCGCAAGACCAACGATATCCTCAAGACCCTTTAATCCCCCCGCGGATGGGTATTGTGAAACATAAGAACCCAATGGCACTGATGCTTTCCGGCATCGGTGCCATTTCCCTTTTTCTTCTGCCGGCACCGGCAACGGCTCAGGAGCCCGACACGCTGGCCCTGCAGGCGGCTGACGCGCCGGAGGCAGTGGCTGATACCGTCCCCACCTTCCGCTTTCTGGAAGAATTGACCGCCGAACCGGCCGACACGCTGGCGGGTCGCGTCAACCTCGTCCAAAGCGAAGCCGTGCGCGGGTTGATCGGCCAGCCCGGGCAGACCACCCCCGGAAACATCGTGGTCATCGACGGCGTGCCCTGCGTTTTGATGACGGGTTACCGGATCCAGGCCTTTGCCGGCAACAGCCAGGCCACGGCCAAGCAGGACGCCTTCCAGCGTGAAATCCAGTTGAAATCGTATATGCCCGGTCTGCCCACTTACGTGCGGTATTCCGCGCCGTTCTGGCGTCTGCGGGTAGGCGATTACCTCACGTACGAAGAGGCTTACGAAGTTTTGCTCCGCTTCCAGCGGGCCTTCGATTATGGACGTGAAATGTCCATCGTCCGCGAAAAGATCAACGTCCCGGCCGAAAAATTTCTGAAATAAACCCTTTGGTTTTCAACGGCTTTGACCGGCACGGACCCGTGTCAGGCCCATGCGGATTTTTCCAATTCGTCGAGAATCTTCCCGGCGGCTCCCGCTGACGCGTAAACGAAATCGCCGGCATTGCGCCCGGCCTGTTCCATCAACGCAGGTTCCTCGATCCAGCGGTCGAGGCAACGGGTCAGCTGCTGCAAGTCGGCGATGCTGGCTCCTCCATTGGCGGCGAGCAGCCCTTTCGCCTCCTCGAATTTGTCGTAGACGTTTCCGAAGACGACGGCCTTCCCATAGACGGCCGGTTCCAGCACATTGTGCAGGCCGATGCTGCCGATACCGCCGCCTACATAGGCTAGGTCGGCGTAGCGGTAAATGGACGACAGCAAGCCGATGCAATCGACCAGAATGCAGTCGGCGCTGCCGGCGTTCGCTTCCGTCAACTGTGTATAACGGATGAAGGGACGCTCCAAGCGCGCTTCGATTTCCTGGAGACGATGGGGGTCGATGCGTCGCGGCGCGATGATGAGTTTCATCGCCGGGTGGGTGTTGAAATAAGGAATGACCAGTTCCTCATCGGTCGGCCAGGTGCTTCCGGCCACCCAGACCAAGCCTTCCGCATGGGCGCTGACAAACGCTTCGATGAGCGGCAGGTTCTTGGCCTGACCGGCCACTTCGATGACGCGGTCGCAACGGGTGTCGCCCGTGACGGCGGCCCGTTCGGCCAGCCCGGCCCGGGCGAGCAGGTCATACGAGTCCCGGTTCTGCACGAAGAAGAAGGTGAAGCAGCGGAGCATTTGCCGGTGAAGCACGGCCCAAGGCTTGAAGAACAATTGCCCGGGGCGGAAAATGCCCGATATCAGATAGGTCGGCACGTTCATCTCCTTCAGGGAAAGGAGGTAATTGGGCCAGAATTCATATTTGATGAAGAAGGCGGCAACGGGCTTGACCGTCTGCAGGAAACGCTCTGCGTTGTGCAAGCGGTCGAACGGCAGGTAACAGACAAGCGAGGCCTTGTCGTAGTTCCGGAAGGCTTCGCCCGAAGGAGAATAAAAGGTGAGCAGTATTTCGTATTCGGGATGACGGGCACGGATGGCCTCCAGCACGGGCCGCCCCTGCTCGAATTCTCCGATGGACGAGGCGTGGAACCAAAGGTATCGTTTTTCGGGCCGGAGTTTCTCTTTCAGCATCCGCCAGCTGTCGCGCTGTCCGCGGACCATTTTCCGGGCGCGGGGATGAAAGAGCGCCACCCCCTTGAACAGGAGGGTGAAGACCCAGAAAAAGAAACCGTAGAGGCGTCTCATCCCAACACTTCGATGGCGCGCTTGATGCGGCGGAAAGTCTCTTCCTTGCCGATCAGCTTGAGAATGTGGAAGATGTGCGGCCCTTTGCCTTCGCCGACCACGGCCAGGCGCAGCGCATTCATCGGAATGCCCATGCCGTATGCGTTCGCTTCCGTCCAGGCCTTGGCCGCCTCTTCCATGGCGACGGGATCGGTGAAATCGAAGGGCTCGAGCAGGCTGATGAGCTCGTTCATCTGCTGGGGCGATTCGGGCTTCCAGCGCTTGGCGACGGTCTTCTCGTCATAGGTTTCAGGAGCTTTGAAGAAATAAGACGCGTTCGCCCAGAAGTCCTGGATGAAGTTCATCCGGTCTTTGATGAGCTCCAGCACCTGTTCCACGTAAGAGCGGGTGAAATGTTTCCCGTCGAAGGGCAACGCTTCGCTGACGCATTCCAGGCCTTCGGCTTCCAGGAAGGGAAGCACTTGTTCAGCGAGTTCGGCGTTGCTCTTGAGGAGCATGTACTGGTGGTTGAACCATTTGCCCTTTTCATAATCGAATTTGGCGCCGGCCTTGCTGCAACGGGCAATGGAGAACGTGTCAATGAGCTCTTCCATCGTGAACATTTCCTGCTCGGTGCCCGGGTTCCAGCCCAGCAGGGCCAGGAAATTGATGACGGCCTCGGGAAAATAGCCGGCTTCGCGGTAGCCCTTGCTCAGGGCGCCGGTGACGGGGTCGATCCAATCCAGGGGGAAGACCGGGAAATTCAGCCGGTCGCCGTCGCGCTTGGAGAGTTTGCCTTTGCCGTCGGGTTTGAGCAGCAGCGGCAGGTGGGCAAATTCGGGCATCGTCTCTTCCCAACCGAAGGCGCGGTAGAGCAGAATGTGGAGCGGGGTGGAGGGGAGCCATTCCTCGCCGCGGATGACGTGCGTCACTTCCATCAGGTGGTCGTCGACCACGTTGGCCAGGTGATAGGTGGGGAGCTGGTCGGCGCTCTTGTACAGCACCTTGTCGTCGAGCACGTCCGACTTGTAGGTCACTTCGCCGCGGATCATGTCGTGAATGAGGATGGTCTGCTCGGGCTCGATGCGGAAACGTACGGTATACACGTCGCCGCGGCCGATGCGTTCCTTCACTTCTTCAGGGCTGAGCGTCAGTGAATTGACCATCTTCATACGGCTATGGGCGTCGTATTGGAAGTTGGGGTCGGCCGTGTGGGCGGCTTCCAGTTCGGCCGGGGTGTCGAAGGCATAATAGGCCGCGCCCTTGGCCACCAGTTCATCCACATATTTCTTGTAGATGTCGCGCCGTTCGCTCTGACGGTAAGGACCGTGGTCGCCGCCGAAGCTGACGCCTTCGTCGAAGCGGATGCCCAGCCACGTGAGGGCCTCGATGATGTAGGCCTCCGCGCCGGGGACGAAACGCTTGCTGTCGGTATCTTCGATGCGGAAAATCATATCGCCGCCCTGGCTCTTGGCGAACAGGTAGTTGTACAATGCGGTTCTGACGCCGCCGATGTGAAGGGCGCCGGTAGGGCTGGGTGCAAAACGCACGCGGACTTTTCTTTCAGACATGGATGGAATCGGTTATTTTTCTGTAAGGCGCAAAAGTACGGATTTTTTTCGTACTTTTAGCCGATTTTCGTATGGACAAAGAAACTGCTATGAACAAGAAGCGCATCGCCCCCGTGGCCTTCAAGATACTCGCCTTCCTGGCGGCCGCCCTGCTCATCCTGTGGGCCTTCCCCCGGGAGGGTCAGTTCCGATATCATTTCGAAGAAGGGCAACCCTGGAAATACGGCCTGCTGACAGCCCCGTACAATTTCCCTGTCTACAAAGCGGAAGATGCCCTTCAAGCCGAGCGTGACAGCGTACTGAACCGCTTCGAGCCCTATGTGCAGTTCGACGCCTCCCGGCTTGACAAAGTGCTGGCCCAGTTGGAGGACGACTATAAAGCCTATCTGTGCGTCATGGTCCCGGAGGCTTATCTGACCTACCTGAAGAGTCAGTTGAAGCTGATTTACCGTTCGGGCATCATTTCCGCCGCCCAGTTCGAAGCCTTCGAAAAAGAGCAGGTTCCCGGCATCATGATGGTCAACGGCAAACTGGCCGAACACCGGAGCCTGTCGTCGCTGTTCACCGCCAAGAAAGCCTATACGGCGCTGTTGGCCAATCTTCCGGCCGGCATCGATGCCGACATTCTGACGGAAGAATGCAAAATTGAAAATTACCTTTCGGAGAACTGCGCTTATGACAAGACGACCTCCTCCCGCCGGCGGGAAGAGTTGCTGGCCACCGTTTCTGAAACGCACGGCATGGTGCAGCGCGACGAGCGCATCATCGACCAGGGCGAGATCGTCAGCGAAAGCACCTTTCTGAAACTGCAGTCGCTCAAGCGGGCGTCGCAGCAACGCAGTGCGGAGGCGGGCAGCAGATGGGTCTTGGCCGGTCAGGCGGTCTGGACCCTGATGATGCTGGTGTTCCTCTTTGTCTTTTTGCGCCTGTACAGCCGCCCGATTTACAACAAGTTGCCCAACATCATCTTTGTGCTCATCCTCATCGTCGTCTTGTCGGCCCTCGCGTCGCTGGTCATCCGCAACAATGACTTGCTGAACATTTATATGGTGCCTTTTGCCTTGATTCCCATCATGCTCTGCACCTTCTTCGACGGTCGGACGGCCTTTTTCACGACCCTCATCGCCCTGCTCATCTGCGCGCCGGTCACCCCCTTCCCCTTCGAATTCCTGATGTTGCAGATGGCCATGACGATGGTGGTGTTGCTGACGATGCGCGACCTGACCCAACGTTCCCAGCTGGCGGTTTGCATCCTGCAGATATTCGTCATTTACTGCTTGGCCTATACGAGCATGTCGATGCTTGAGCAGGGCGGCGTGGACCAGGTCCAATGGAAAATCTACGTTTCCTTCGGCGTGAATGCCTTGTTGTTGCTCACTTCATATCTGCTGGTCTATCTCTCCGAGCAGATTTTCGGCTTTACGTCGAACGTCACCCTGATGGAACTGGCCAATGTCAACACGCCGTTGCTCCGGGAATTTTCCGAGACCTGTCCCGGCACCTTCCAACATTCCCTGCAAGTGTCCAACCTGGCGGCTGCGGCCGTGGCGGCCATCGGCGGTAACGCCCTGCTGGTGCGTACCGGTGCCCTTTACCACGATCTGGGCAAAATGGTCAATCCCCAGTATTTCACTGAAAACCAGGACGGCGTGAACCCGCTTTCGCAGATGTCGTCCGAGCAGGCGGCCCGTTGCATCACCGGCCACGTGACCGAAGGCTTGGAACTGGCCCGCAAACGCGGCCTGCCCCAGGTGTTGCGCGATTTCATCAGCACCCACCACGGCGCCGGTCCGGCCCGCTATTTCTATACCCTCTTCAAAAACGAACATCCCGATGAGCAGGTGCCCTCGTGTTATTATTATCCGGGTCCTGATCCCTTCACCCGCGAAACGGCCGTGTTGATGATGGCCGATACGGTCGAAGCGGCCTCACGCAGCCTCAAGGAATATTCAGAGGAGGCCATCGACCATCTGGTGGAGACCCTCATCGGACGTCAGGTCTCGGAAGGGGCCTTCCGTCAGACGCCGCTGACTTTCCAGGACATCGAAACCGTGAAGCAGGTCATGAAGAACAAACTCCACAGCATCTACCACACCCGGATTGCTTATCCCAAGGAAGCCAAGTAATTTTCCATCGTCTGAAGGTCGGACGGATAGGTGACCTTCATGTTGCCCAACGGGTCGCCGTCGACCAGGAAGATGGGCTCTTCGGGCAGATACCGGGCCACGATGCCGCAGTCATCGGTGGCGAAGAAGTCGGGCTGTGCCATACCGGTCCGGTAGGCTTTTTCTATGGTGCCCACCCGGAAACCTTGCGGCGTCTGGCCCGAGCGCATTTTTCTGCGGTCGGGAATTTCCTGTATGAAACGGCCGCTGGGGTCGGTCTGAATGACGGTGTCGGTGGCGGGGATGACTACATCGACGGCGTTGTGGCGGTCGAGGGCCATCACCACTTCGGTGATGATGCGTTGGGGCACCAGGGCCCGGGCGGCATCGTGGAGCAATATTTTCCAGTCGGGGTGTCCGCTGCAGGCTTCGATGGCGTTCAGGCTCGAGTCGAAGCGCTCTTTTCCGCCCGGCAGCACTTTCCAAATCTTTTCCCAGCGGTTTTCGTTCACCAGCCGCTTCATTTCGTCCAGATAGGCGGGGTGCATCACAATGATGATGTCGTCGATCATCGGATGGTCTTCGAAGGCGTCGACGGCGTGCTCGATGATGGTCCGCCCGGCGACACGGAGAAATTGCTTGGGCAGGTCGCTGCCGAAACGGCTGCCGGTGCCGGCGGCCAGGAGGACGCCTACAGTGCGTGATGTCTGCTGCATGGAATATTTTTTGTAAGGAGCATCAAAAGTAGTACTTTTGCTTCGCAACTGAATCAACGATATGAAAAAACGAGACTTTTTCGCCCGATACGGGGCATATATAGTGGCTTTGACGGTGTTTGTCGCCTTGTCGTGCATTTACTGCGCGCCTTCCCTGACGGGAAAAATCGTTCAGGCGGGCGACGTGGTGAGCGGCAACGCGGCGGCGCACGAGTCGGTGCAATACCGTCAGGAAACGGGTGAGAATACCTTCTGGACCGGTTCGATGTTCAGCGGCATGCCCAATTATCAGACGGGCGGCTACGTGTATGAGTCGGCCCGCTGGATGAAGCCGGTCAGAAAATTGCTGAAGGCGCCTGCCGTGCAACACACCCACTTGGCCCTGCTGAGTTATTTCATCTGCTTCTTCATCTTGTTGCGTTCGTTCAAGGTGGGCAAGTGGACCAGCATAGCCGGCGCCCTGGCCATCGGGCTCTCGTCATATTTCCTGCTCATCATTCCGGCCGGCCATTTCTTCAAGGTGTCGACCATCCCCTTGATGAGCGTCACCGTGGCCGGATTCATGTTCATCTATCAGGGCCGGTATGGCCTTGGAGCCGTGCTGACGATGCTGTTCACCGCCGTGGGCTTCATCGACCATCCGCAGATGTCGTATTACCTGTGCCTGCTCATCGGGGTGTTGTTCCTCGCGCAGCTCTGGCTCTTCGCCCATGAAAAGCGGATGAAACAGTTCCTGACGGCGTCGTTGATTTTCGCCGCTTCGTTTCTGGTGGGTCTGGGCACCAACAGCGCCAGCCTGTTCGCCAACCGCGAATATGCCGAGCAGACCATGCGCGGCGGCCATTCCGACCTGGTCAAGGCCAGCGATGCCGACAACCGCACCGAAAAGGGCCTGGACATCGATTACGCCACCCAGTGGAGCTACGGCATCGGCGAATCGATGACCTTCCTGATCCCCGGTTTCCAAGGCAATGCTTCCGGCTACGATATCGGTACCGATTCCGAACTCTATCAGATGCTGGTGCGCAAAGGCGTCGACAAAGGTTCGGCCGCACAGTTCTGCAGCCAGGTCCCGCTGTATTGGGGCGACCAGCCCTTCACGTCGGGCGCCGTCTATATGGGCGCCGTGGTCTGCTTCCTCTTCCTGCTGGGCCTTTTCGTCGTGAAGGGTCCGTTCAAGTGGGCATTGCTGGCCGCCACCCTTTTCTCGGTGATGTTGGCCTGGGGACGCAATTTCATGCCGCTGTCGGAATTGTTCTTCTTCCATTTCCCGCTCTACAACAAGTTCCGGGCCGTGTCATCCATCCTCATCGTGGCCGAAATCACCATGCCCCTGCTGGGTTTCATGGCCCTGAAGGAACTCTTCGAGGAGACGGCCGACCGCAAGCGCTTGCTTGCATATGTGTATGTCTCGGCCGGCATCACGGCGCTCATCTGCTTGGTGATGGCTCTGTTTGGCGGCTCGATGTTTGATTTCAAGTCGCCCCATGACGGGGTCTACGCTTCTCATTTGCCCGCTTTCGTTTATCATGGCATCCTGGCCGAGCGGCAACATTTGCTCGTGTCCGACTCGTGGCGCTCGTTCTTCTTCATACTCCTGGCCGCCGCCGTGCTGTGGCTTTACCTGAAAGGCGTGTTGAAAAAGGGCTGGTGCATCGCCCTCATCGGCGTGTTGACGGTGGCCGACCTCTGGCCCGTAGACAAGCGCTTCTTCAATGACGACAACTACGTCACCCCCCGTCAGCACAAGGCTCAGTTCGCCATGCTTCCCTACGAAAAGCAGATTCTGGCCGACCCCGACCCTCATTTCCGGGTCTACAACCTGACGACCAATTCCTTCAACGAGGCGCGGACGTCGTATTATCTGAAGCATATCGGCGGCTACAGCGCGGCCAAGTTGCGCCGTTACCAAGACCTCATTGACGAGCATATCTCCAAGATGAACCGCAACGTCATCGATATGCTCAACACCAAATATTATATCGTCAAAGGCAGCGACGGACAGCCGCAACCCTTGCTCAACCCCGACGCTTTGGGTAATGCCTGGTTCGTCGACAGCCTGGTGGTGGTCGACAACGCCAATGCCGAGAGCGATGCCCTGCGCACCCTCCCGCTCGCCCGCACCGCCGTGCTCGACCGTTCGTTCGCTTCGTACACGGAAGGCTTCGTGCCCGGCCACGATGAGGTGGCCGAGGTGAAGCTGACTGCTTACACGCCCCGGGCCCTGGACTATGTCTGCCGGGCCTCGAAGGAGGGCATCGTGGTCTTTTCGGAGATTTATTATCCCTACGGTTGGAAGGCCAGCATCGACGGTCAGCGGACGGATCATTTCCGGGTCGACTACATGCTGCGCGCCCTGAGGGTGCCGGCCGGCGAGCACGTCATCCATTTCGAATTCGACCCCGACAGCGTGAAGAAGGGCAACGCCTTGAGCATGACTTGTGTCATCCTCTTGTACGGCACGTTGCTGACCGTCGTGGGCCTGTGGGTCTTCAGTCTGATTAAAAAACGCAAACAAACCGCCTGATATGGACCTGAGTTTTTCCATCATCGTCCCCGTCTACAACCGGCCGGACGAAATCCGCGAACTGCTGGCGAGCCTGACCCTCCAGACCGACAGCGACTTTGAGACGGTCATCGTGGAAGACGGCTCCACGCTGCCTTGCAAAGAGGAGTGTGATGCCTCAGCTGACCGCCTGAACCTGATGTATCTGACCAAGCCCAATTCAGGCCGCAGCCAGACCCGAAATTACGGCATGGACCATGCTTCAGGCAATTACTTCCTTATTTTCGATTCCGACTGCATTCTGCCGCCGCAATACATCGCCACCGTCAGAAAGGCCCTGGAGGACGACTACACCGATTGCTTCGGCGGACCCGATGCGGCCGACGAGACCTTCAACGACATGCAGAAGGCCATCAGTTTTTCGATGACCTCCTTCCTGACCACCGGCGGCATCAGGGGCGGCATGAAAGACGTGCGCAAGTTTACGCCCCGCTCCTTCAATATGGGCATTTCGCGGGCCTGTTATGAAAAGGTAGGCGGATTCCTCGACATGATCGGCGAAGACATCGACCTGAGTTTCCGCATCAAGGAGGCCGGATTCGCTCCGCGTCTGATTCCCGAGGCTTACGTCTATCACAAGCGCCGCAATGATTTCCACAAGTTTTATAAGCAGGTCAATACTTTCGGCCGTGGACGGCTCGTGCTCAACCGTCTTCATCCCGGGGCGCTGAAACCTGTCCACGCTTTTCCGGCGCTGTTCGTGCTGGGCCATGTTTTCCTGCTGCTGGCGGCGCTGCTGCATAGCGGACATTGGCTGTGGCCGATTGCGTTTTACGTGCTTTGTCTGTGGGTTGATTCTTTCCGCCGTTACCGGAGCGTGAAAGTAGCCTTTCTCTCCGTCCTGACGGCTTACGTGCAACTCTTCGGTTATGGTTTGGGCTTTATGGATGAAATCTTTACCCACAAAGCATCCAATGCCCCTCAGGAGCAAGCGTACGGGAAATAAGCCGCCAGGCAGCCGCAGACGGCGCTGTGTTTCAGTTGTCGGTCTTGCGGAAGGGGTAGCGGATGACGAACCAGACATGGTTCAGCACGGTGCTCACCCAGCCGTAATGTTTCACCATGATGCGGAAGCGCTCTTTGAGCGAGGCGGTGCGGTGGCGCGTGGTGTTCCCTTCGTTCAGGTAATCGATGATGATGAGGCGGGTGTTGCAGAGCCAGCGGCTCTCTTTCATGATGCGGATGCACCAATCCTGGTCGGCTGAGTAGCGGTAGCGCAGGTCGTAGGGGTGAGCTGCGGCCATGGCGCGGCTGGCGAAAAAAGCCTGGTGGCAGACCATCATCCCCTTTTTGAAACTTTTCCACGTCAAGGCCTCCGGCGCATGAAACCGCCTGGGCCCCAAGTCGTTTCCTTCGAGGTCCATCAGTTCGGTCTCGCCGTAAAGCACGTCGGGCCAGGCATCGCCCCGGTCGGGGATGGAAGCCGCCATCTGAGCGAGCGTGTCGGGTCGGTGGAAGCGGTCGCCGGCATTCAGAAAGCAGAGGTAATCGCCCGTGGCCAGCCCTATGCCTTTGTTCATGGCGTCATAGAGGCCCTTGTCGGGCTCGCTGATGATCGTCGTGATGCAAGAGCGGTAGCGTCCGGCCACCGCCAGGGTGTCGTCGGTCGATGCCCCGTCCACCAGAATGTATTCCAGGTTGTCGTAAGTCTGTTCCGCAACGCTTTTCAACGTGCGTTCAATCACCTGCGCCGCGTTGAACGACACGGTGATGACGGAAAATTTCGGATATTTCATAACTGCAGTCGGTCAGAGGGTTTGAGCGGAAGAGGCGGGCAGGAGTTTGCTGTACAGTGCTCTCCAGCGGCTGATGATTGGGTCGATTTCGAATTCGTGGCTTTTGGCCACGGCGTTCTTGCCCAGCCGCACCCGCGCTTCGTCGTCAAGCATCAGCGTTGACAGGGTTTCGATAAAAGCTTTCCGGTCGTTGTTGGGCACCAGCAGGCCGCTCTGGCCGTTGTCGATGATGTCGAGCAGGGCGCCGAACGAATCGAAGGCAACGGTGGCCAAGCCCATGGGCAGGGCCTCCATCAAGACCATGGGCCAGCCTTCTGCCGATGAGGTCATCAGGAACACCGATGCCCGCCGGTAATAGGCCTGCGGCTGGCCATGACCGGTGAAAGTGACCCGTTGCAGACCGAGTTTCTTTTCCAGATAGCGGTAGTAGTTCATGGCCTCTCCGTCGCCGACGACGGTCAGCGTCCAATCGTTCAGCTGTGGCCGCGCTTCGATTTCTTTCCACATCTTCAGCATCAGGGAGATGCGTTTGCTGAACTCGTCCAAGCGGGCCACTACGAGCACTTCTTTCCTTTTGGAGCGGATGTCGGCTTCTGTAGCGAAGTCTTTGAAGGTGAGCGCATTGCCGATGGCGCTGAATTTCGAAAGGTCCTTCGTGCCGATGATGGCGGCATAGTCTTTCGCATAATGCTTCGACAAGAGCACCACGCGGTCGCAGTTCTGATACGGCAGAAGATATTTTTTGCGGATGAGCGGATACAGCAGTCGGCCCAGCAGCGGCTTGGACAGGGTCACCAGCCAGCGGTAGAGTTCCTTGAAGGGGTGTTCGTGGAAGCGGAAACTGAATTTCACCCGGTCCCAGGTGCTGTAGGTGACCAGTTCGAAGCCGGGGGCCACGTGAAGGCAGTACAGCAGTTTGATGCCGTGTCGCCGGGCTATCCGGTACATGGCCTCCAGCGAAGGAAGATTTTTCTTTTTGAGAAAATTGACCTGGATGACGTCGATGGCGTTGCCGGTGACGAAGGTTTCAAAGCCTTTTTCGTCGAGCCTGGCATTCAAGTGAATCCTGCCGTCAAACGGAGCCGGTTCGCAGACGGCGGGCTGAGGCTCGAAATAGCCCAAAAAGCAGCCGTAGCCGAAGTCTTCCATGAACCGGCGCGAGAGGATGTATACGACGCGGTTCACCCCGCCGCTCGCAGTGGCCGAGCAATCGAAACTGTTGATGAACAGGATATTCATAGGGAGGCTTATTTCAAGACGTCGTTGAGGTAATCAAGCATGAAGCGTGAGGGCAGGCGGCCGTCTTGCGGCGCCAGACAGGTACGGAAGAATTCCTCCCGCTCAGCCTTTTTGGGATCTTGCGCGCCGAGCACGACCTGCTCGATGAACTGCTCTGTCTGCTCCAGGTCGACGGCGTGATAATGGAGGTCGAAACACTTCCGGCCGAAGGGGTTCCAGTGACCCGTCACCTGAGGGTCTTTCAACTGGAAAAGAACGGGTTTGCGCGTGTAAAGATATTCGGCCGTAAAGGATGCGCAGTCGTGAATCAGGGCGTCGGAGGTCAGGAACAGGTCCATGTAATATCCTTCGGCCAGCTGTCCGTTGTCGAGTTCCTGCCATTTCCGGTAATAAGCCTCGGTCTTTTCTTTGCCCCACAGATTGATGAGCTTGAATTTCAAGACCGGGTGGGGCTTGAAGGCGAATTGGATTTGGTCGCGGTACTTGTCGGCCAGTTCGAGCATTTGGTCGCAGTTGCTCAGGAAATTCGAAAAGTTGAAGAGGTAATCGACCGTGTGGTGCGGGGCCCAGATGATCCGTTTTTTCGGCGTGCTCTGCGCTTTCCAAACCTCGGCGGGACGGTAATCCGGATCGATGATTTTTTCGGTGGAGAGGGCGCCGGTGACCATCACGTTGTCTCCCTTGCAAAGGGCGTGCTCTTCGGCCAGTCGCTTTTGGAAGGAAGTCTCCACCCATTGCTTCCACAACAGGTTGTAGAAGGGCAGGTTGTAGTTTTCGCGGTAGATGTCGATGCACGAAATGCCGTATGGCACGTATACCGTGAGTTTGTCGCGGAAGGAATACAGATGGTAGGCGGGCAGGGTGTCTTTGTAGGGCTTGGAGAAAAACAGAATGTCGGGGTGCAGCAGGCGGCGGATGTCGATCCAGCGCTGCCGGTCGAAATCGTAGGCGGTGACGTAGCGGTAGTGTTGCGCCTCAGCGTAATCGGCCGCTTTTTTCATCACCCGGATACATTCGTTTTTGTCGTACATCAGATGGACGTTGAAGGGCGAGATGACCACCGTCGGGCGGAAGCGTCCGGACTGTTCCATCAAGCGATAGAGCGAATCGTATTTCCAGACCGACTCGTTTTGAAGAAAGAAGACCACGTCAATGCTTGCTTTCCCTTTGAGGGCGCGGATGCATTTTTCTTGACGCTGCCGGTCGCGGCGGACAGCCCGTTTCAGGCAAAAAGGGAAGGTGGCTATGAAGAAATCGTGGAACGTCAGGGTTTTGTAGAGGGTGTCACTCCACGACAGACCCTTCACCCGGCTGAGAAAAGAAACACTCATCGCTTTTCATTTTATCACAACAAAAGTAGTAAAACCGCCGTGGTTGACAAAACGATATATTTTGTATCTTCGCCTGATGGTTTGTGAACGGAAAAAGTGATATTTTTGTTGTCTACGGACAGTTTTTTTTCATGGAGGGAAGCGAGCATACATTATTGAAAGACAAGACCGCGAAGGGGTTGCTTTGGGGCAGTCTGGGAAACGGAATCCAGCAGGTGCTGAATCTGTTTTTCGGCATCTTCCTGGCCCGTTTGCTGTCTCCCTCCGATTACGGGATGGTCGGCATGCTGGCTATCTTCACCGCTGCGGTCGGCGTCTTGCACGAAGGAGGATTCTCCGCCGCCTTGATCAACCGTGACGTCATAGACCGCCGGCAATACAGCTCTTTTTTCTGGTGCAGCATCACCGTCAGCTTCATCCTGTATCTGATCCTGTTCTTCTGTGCCCCCTTGATTGCCCGCTTCTTTCACGAGCCCGCATTGAAGGATTTGTCCAGATATGTGTTTTTGGGCGTCTTCATCTCCAGCTTCGGACTGGCGCCGGCCGCCATTCTGAAAAAAGAGCTGAAGGTCAAACAGAAAACCATCGGAGCGGTCGTCGCATTGATCGTCTCCGGAACCGTAGGCCTCATCATGGCCATGAACGGCATGTCTTATTGGGGCATAGCCACCCAATCGATTGTTTACACATTGGTCTGTACCGCTTTTAATTGGTATTTTGCCCGGTGGAAGCCGTTGTGGGTATTTGATTTCGCCTTCATCAAGTCGATCGCATCGTTCAGCCTCAAACTGGTCGTGACCGGTCTGGTCTCCATCGTGAACACCAATATCTTTTCCGTCTTGCTGGGCCGGTTCTTCACCAAAGTGGAAGTGGGCTTCTACAACCAGGCCCAAAAATGGACCACTATGGGCATATCTTTGCTTTATCAATCCGTCTTGAACGTTTCCCAGCCGGTCCTGGTCGAAGCCTCGGAAGAACAACGGCAGACAAGGGTGTTGAGAAAGCTCATCCGCTTCATCGCCTTCGTTTCTTTCCCCGCCATGTTCGGTCTGGCGCTGATATCGCCCGAACTGATTGAAACGGCCATCACCGCCAAGTGGAGCGCCAGCGCCGATCTGATGCGGATTCTGTGTGTGGCCGGGGCCTTTGTGCCCATCCAAGCCATTTTCTCTTCGACGGTCCTGGCCAAAGAGCAGTCAGACACTTATATGTATGTCAACATCGCACACGGCGTCATACAGATAGCCGTCCTCCTGCTGACCATCCGCTACGGCGTGAAGGTCATGGTCATCTGCTATGCCGCGGTCAATGTCATATGGACTTTCGTCTGGTATTATTTTACGGGCAAAAGCGTCCGTTACCGGCTGATCGATTTTCTGAAGGACAGCATGCCCTTCATGTTGATAGCGCTTGCGGTCATGGCAGTGGCTTATGTCCTGACCCGAGGCATGACCTCCGGCGTGCTGATGATGTTGGCCAGAATCGCCCTGGCCGTCGGTCTGTATGCCTTGTCCATGCGGCTCTGCGGTGCGAAAATCTACCGTGAAAGCATCGGATACCTCCAACAACTGCTCAAAAAAACGACCCCATGACCGAATTTCCCGTATGCGTGAGATGTATGACTTATAACCAGTCATCCTTCATTGTCGACACATTGAACGGCTTCGTGTCGCAGCGGACGGATTTTCCCTTTGTCTGCGTCATCATGGACGATGCTTCGACCGATGGGGAAGACGAGGTCATCCTCCAATACCTGACCGACCGCTTCGTCACGGAATCCACCTCCGAAACCGACGATTACCGGTCGTATTTCGCGCAGTGCCGCGAGAACGGAAATTGCTATTTCGCCGTTTTCTTGCTCAAATACAATCACCGCAGCATCCGCAAGTCGAAAGATGCCTATCATCCCTTCAACCGGCAAGCAAAATACATAGCTTATTGCGAGGGCGATGATTGGTGGATTTCGCCTCACAAGTTGCAAAAGCAATATGACTACCTCGAAGCGCATCCCAAGTGCGGAATGGTTCACACCAAAGTCAAGACTTATGATCAGGCGACGGGCCGGTTCGGCCGGGACCGGGGCTTCAAAGCTTATTGCAAATTGCGTCTGTTGGTGACCAACCCCGTCGTGACGTTGAGCGTCATGATCCGTTCGGAACTCTTCAATGCCTTTTGGACCGAATTGCGGGCGGATGCCGTCGGATGGTATATGGGTGATTATCCGTTATGGCTTTATGTCCACGAACATCACACGTCGCATCTCCTTGAAGAAGTCATGGGCTGTTACCGCATCTTGCCGGAAAGCGCCAGCCATACCGGAAAAGCCGACAAGATTGCAGCCATGAACGAAACCGGACGGGAAGTCAGAAAATATTTTGCCAAGCGATACGGTTATGATTGTTTTGTCGTGATGCGGATGATTGACCGCGTCATCGATAAGAAGACCGCAAAAGAATTGAAAGCATGCCAACAGTCGAAACCAAGCAAATAACGGTGACCAGTCCGCTGCTGCCGGCAGAGGATGAGTTTCAGGCGCTCTGCCACGAAATCTGGCAGAGCCGGTGGATCACCAACAACGGGCAATTCCACCGTCGGCTCGAAAAGGAGTTGGCTGATTACCTGGGTGTCCCCTTTCTCAGCCTGTTCACCAACGGGACGCTGCCGCTTTTGACGGCGCTGCAAGCGCTTCATATCACGGGCGAGGTCATCACCACGCCTTACAGTTTTGTCGCCACCACCCACAGCATCTGGTGGAACGGTTGTCAGCCGGTCTTCGTCGATGTGGATCCGGCCACCGGCAACATCGACCCCGACAAGATAGAAGCGGCCATCACCCCGCGGACCACCGCCATCATGCCCGTCCACGTCTACGGATATCCCTGCGACGTGCGGCGCATCCGGGAAATCGCCGACCGTCACGGCTTGAAGGTCATTTACGATGCCGCCCACGCCTTCGGTGTACGCATTCCATCCGTCAAGACGCCGGGCGCCACGGAATCCGTCCTCAATTACGGCGATTTGTCCACCCTCAGTTTCCACGCCACCAAGGTATACAATACCGTCGAGGGCGGTGCCATGGTGATGCACGATGAAATCACCAAGAAGCATATTGACGACCTCAAGAATTTCGGTTTTCATAATGAAGTGACGGTGGTCGGCCCCGGCATCAATTCCAAAATGGATGAGGTGCGCAGCGCTTACGGGCTGTTGAATCTCCGGCAAGTGGATGCCGCCATCGCAGCGCGGAAAAAAGCGGCGCGATGCTATGTTGAAGCCTTGAAAGGGCTTGAGGGCGTCTCGATGTTCCCTTATATGCGCGAAGCCTTTGCAGAGGCTTTGCCGGCGGATGCGCCGGTGCTCAACGGCTCCTATTTCCCGATTTTCATCGACGAAGAAAAATACGGCATGACCCGTGACGCCCTCTATGCTTTGATGAAAAGCCACAACGTCTTGGGCCGCCGATATTTCTACCCGCTTATCTCCGATTTCAGCACCTATAAAGACTGCCCCGGAGCCGACCGTCTGCCCGTGGCCAGAAGGATGGCCGACCAAGTCATTTGTCTGCCGATGCACCATTTGTTGACCGAGGAAGATTTGCAAAGAATACTCGATATCATCATCAATAAGCGATAAATGTCACATCACGACGTCAAAGGAAAAAAGCTGCTGATTCTGGCAGGAGCCGCGGTTCACACGAAGGTGGTCAAAGCCGCGAGGGAGATGGGGGTATATACCATTGTGACGGATTATCTGCAACCGGAGCAGTCGCCGGCCAAACAGATAGCCGACGAATCGCTCATGTACAATATTTACGATGTCGACGCATTGGTTGAGTATGTCCGGACCCATCAGGTTGACGGCGTGCTGGGGTTTTGCATAGATCCGACACAGCGCCCGGCCCAACAGATCGCAGAGAAAGCAGGGCTCCCGGCTTTCGGCACCCGCGAGCAGGTCCTGGCGCTCACCGACAAGACGGTTTTCAAAAAACTTTGCACGGAAACGGGTGTCGACATCATCCTGTCGTATGATGAGCGCGACATCGCGGCGGGAAACATCCGGTATCCGGTGCTGGTCAAGCCGGTCGATTCCCGCGGTTCCCGCGGTGCGACGGAGTGTTTCAATGAAGAGGAACTGCTGGCCGCCATGCCCCGTGCGCGGAAAGAGTCGACCAACGGCGGGTGCATCATAGAGAAATACATGACGCCCGACGTCAATCAGGACTTGACCATTTCTTATTTGGTCAAGAACGGCGAACCGGTTTTGGTCAGCCTCGGAGACCGGCATTCCGGCCGTCGCGAGGACAACCTCGACCGTCAGCTGGTCTGTACGATTCAGCCGTCGAGGTTCGTCAAGGAGTATCTGGCCGTGGCTGATGAGCGGATAAAGGGGTTGATCAGACATTTAGGCATCAAGAACGGACCGGTGTTTTTCCAAGGTTATTGGGACGGGGAAACCGTCCGCCTGTATGATCCCGGTCTGCGCTATCCCGGCAACGAATATGAACAGATTCTGGCCAAGGCTACCGGCGTGAACCTGATGAAAGACGTCATTCCTTATTGTCTGGGCGGCGAGATAGAAGGATTCGAGGAAGCCCAAGGCTGTTACGATCTGAATGGGAAGGTCTGTATGCAATATATGATCAATGTCGGTCCCGGCACCATCGGCACATATGAGGGGCTGGATATCATTGCCCGTCATCCGAATGTCGTGGACGTCACCCAAAAGCATTTCATAGGAGATGTCATTCACTCGACGGGCGACGTCCGTCACCGGGCCGGTGAGATCTCCGTGCTTTGCCCGCGGACCTATGCCGACATGAAGGAAATGATCGACTTCATCCAGTCGCATTTGGTCATCAAAGACACGGAAGGCCGCAATCAGATCATCTCTCCTTTTGATACGGCCATTCTCGACCGATGGTATCACCCGAAAAATCCGCTTTTATGACCCGTAGCGTCTCCCGTCTGATTCATCTGCTGCTCGGACCGGCCCTTTTTGTGCTGAGCATTTGTCTGCTGCCGGAAAGCCTTTTTGCCAGCGTGGCCAGCCGGGCGGCCATCGGAACGGTGTTGTGGATGGCCTATTGGTGGGTCATGCGTCCGGTCGATTACGCCATCACGGCCTTCCTTCCTATGGTCATCAACGCATTGATCGTGATGGCACCGATGGAGAAGGTCATCGCCAATTATGCTTCCGAAACCGTCTTGTTGCTGTTGGGCGCCTCCATCATCACCGTGTCGTGGGAAGAAACCGGGCTTGACCGCCGCATCGCGGCGCTGTTCCTGCGGCTGATCGGCGACAGGGTGCGGAACCAATTGATATTCTGGTTTATGCTCTCAGCCATCATGTCGGCTTTCCTGCCCAATTCCGTGGTGTGTGCCACCATCACACCGATTGCCGTGGCCATGCTCAAGTATGTCGGACAGGGTGAAATAGAGCAGAGCCGGATCGGATCGTTGCTGTTGCTGACCATTGCCTATGCCGTCGGCATAGGCGGACTGGCCACGCCGTTGGGCGGTGCGATGAATCTGGTGACGGTCGATTACATCCAGCAGGTCACCGGTGAGGAATATATGTATGTCAATTGGGTGCTGAGGTTTCTGCCGATCATGGCCATCCTCATCGTGAGCAATCTGCTTTTCTTGCTGGCGGGGGTCAAGAAAACCGACTCGCTCGGCGGTTCCCGCCGCTATTTTGCAGAGCAGTATAAGTCCATGCCCAAGATGACGGCCGAAGAATGGGCGTCGCTCATCCTCTTCCTTCTGGCCACCGTTTTGGCCTTTACCCGTCAGTTCTATAAAGATATCCTGCCCGGACTCAAACCCGCTTATTCGTTCATTATCTGCGCGGCCGTCTGTTTCCTCATCACCAAGAAGGATGACGGCAAGCGGCTGATGGTCTGGAAACGGGTGCAGGGAAAAATCATTTGGGAACTCCTGCTGATTTTCGCCGGCGGCATGGCGGCCGGAACCCTCATCACGGCCTCCGGAGCGGCATCTGCCATAGGCAACGCCGTGGCGCGGATGGGCCTCAACGGCGGCATCGGAGCCATATGTGTTTTTGTCGCCGTCCCGATGATCATGGCCAACGTGACCTCGAATACCGGTGCCGCGTCAATCATCATCCCCATTGTCATCAGCATTGCCCAAGGCTTGGGCGAAAATCCGATTCCCTATATTTATGCCGCTACGGTGGGGGTCAATCTGGCCTATCTGTTCCCGACGTCGATCCGTGCCGTGCCCGTGGGTTACGGCCTGTCCGCAAAATATATGTTGAAAACCGGCTGGAAAATCACTCTGATGACTTTGGCGCTCATGACGGTTGCCGTGTGGGCACTGATGAAGTATTGGCCTGCTTTCACACAATAAGCCCGCTTCAGTCGGCCAGGACGAAGTCGAGTTGGCGGCGTTCCATGTTGACGCGGGCCACCATGACCTCGAGTTCGTCGCCCAGGCGGTAGACTTTGTGGTGATAGCGCCCTTTCAGGCAATATTCCCGCTCCACGTAGTCGTAATGGTCGTCCTTGAGGTCGCGCATGAGAATCAGCCCCTCACACTTGTTGTCGGTCAGCTCCACGAACAGCCCGAAATCGGTCACGCCGGAGATGACGCCCTTGAAGGGTACGCCCATCCGCTCGCTCATGAATTCGATCTGCTTGCATTTGACCGAGGCCCTTTCGGCCTGCGTGGCCAGCTGCTCCATCTCGCTGCAATGTTCGCAGCGTTTTTCCAGCAACTCCTTGTTGAGGCTCTTCCCGTTGTAGAGATAATGCTCCAGCAGGCGGTGAACCATCATGTCCGGATAACGGCGGATGGGTGAGGTGAAGTGGGTATAATAGTTGAAAGCGAGTCCGTAGTGGCCGATGTTGTCGGTCGAGTAGACGGCCTTGGCCATGGCCCGGACGGTGATGGTCGAAACGATGTTCGCTTCGCGCTTGCCGTGCACTGCTCCGAGCAGGTGGTTGATGGACGCGGCAATCTCCTTTTTGCTTCCTTCCGTGACCAGGCTGTGGCCGAAGCGCTTGATGAACTTCGCCACGTTGGCCAGTTTTTCGCGGTCGGGCTGGTCGTGGACGCGGTAAACAAAGCTTTTGGGCAGTCCGCGCCGCTTGCCGACGAATTCCGCGACGTTGCGGTTGGCCAGCAGCATGAATTCCTCGATGAGCTGGTGCGAGGGCGTCGCCTCCCGGAAATAGACCCCGACGGGTTTGCCTTTGTCGTCGAGTTGGAATCTGACTTCGGTCGACTCGAAATTGATGGCGCCGTTGCGGAAGCGTTCTTCGCGAAGCTGCTGCGCCAGGCGGTGGAGGGTCAGGATTTGAGGCGCCATCGGATGTTTGACGGCCGTTTCGTCGCCGTCGATGACGGTCTGGACGAAATCGTAGTCCATCCGGGCGTCGGAGCGGATGACCGTCCGGACGATGCGCGAATTGAGCACGCGGGCTTTGTCGTCCATCTCGAAGATGCACGCAAAACAGCGCTTGTCCTCGCCCGAGCGGAGCGAACAGACTTGGTTGCAGAGCCGCTCGGGGAGCATCGGGATGACCCGGTCCACCAAGTAGACCGAGGTGGCGCGGCGTTCGGCCTCCCGGTCGATGACGCTGCCGGGCTTGACGTAGAAGGTGACGTCGGCTATGTGGACGCCGATTTCGTAATGCCCGTTTTCCAGAGGACGCACCGAAAGGGCGTCGTCGTAGTCTTTCGCGTCGGCCGGGTCGATGGTGAAGGTCGGTACGAAGCGGAAATCTTCCCGATAAGCGTATTCGTCCGCCCCGATTTCTTCCTTGAAGGCCAGGGCGGCCTTTTCAGCGTCTTGTGGATAGTGTTCGCTCAGGTTGAACTCGCCCAGGATGTCGTCGCCCATGATGGGGCGTTCGGGTTTTTTGCGGACGGCGATGCGGAATTTTCCCTCTTTTTCTTCAACGAGGAAATGTGACTCGAGCAGCTCGTGGAGCATGTCGTCGACCATCAGTTTGGAAATCTGACGGACGATGCCCAAGGCGGCCGATACTTGTTTGTAATTGAAGGCCTGCGTGTCGTGCTCGCGGAAATAATCCATGATCAGGATTTTCAGGTCGCGTTTGCGCAGGCGTGCTATCTGACTTTTTTTCATTTTGATTCAAGATGAATGATGAAGACCGGTCGAAGCCGGCCGGGGTGAAGGTCAGCCCAGGCGGCGGACCAACTCGTCCATGCTGAGGCGCAGCATGATTTCTTTGCGGTCGGGGGTCAAGCGGGGATTGTCCGAGCGCAGCAGGTTGCGGCAGATTTCCTCCATGGCCTTGACCGACAGCGTCTGGCCGTATGGGACGGCACACTGGCGGGCCAGTTTCAACGCCAGGCGTTGTTGGAACGTCTCCATAGGCGAAGCCTTGCCGTCCGTCCCGGGGTCGTCGTTCGCGCACTCGATGAGCTCTTCCACGACGCGGCAGGGTTCCATCCCTTGGAGCAGGTCGGGCATGGCGGTGATGTCGACGTTGTCGCCATCAGCCGGGGCAAAACCGAATCCCAGGTCTTCCAGGTGCGGGCGGGCCGTCAGGAAAACTTCCTTCCGGGCGGCGGGGATTTCCAGGCGCTCGGGAAACAACAGCGTCTGAGCCGCGCTTTGGCGTTGGCTGAGGCGCTGGCAAATCACCTCGTAACGGTTGCGGATTTCCGCCCGATGCTGGTCGATGAGCAGCAGCGACTGGCCGCAAGGCAGGGCTATGTAGCGCTTGAACAATTGTTGCAAGGCGGAAAAATCGGCGGCGGCCCATTCATCCGACGCCGGGTCAGTCAGCGGAAGCGTCTCTTCGTCGACGGCGGTCGGAAAGTACGGCGCTTGCTGCTCGAGAAAACGGTTTTCTTTTTCTTCGGCGGAAGAGGGCGTGTCCCCGTACAGGCGTTCCCATCCGCTGACCGATGGTTTCCGGCTTTCGGCAAAGGGGTTATAGGCCGGATTGTACCTGACCTCGGGGGCCTTGACGGTCTCCGAAGGATGGTATACCTCGATGACGGGCGCATCGGTCTGGTCGAAATCGATGGAAGGGACGGCGTTGAACTTGCCGAGACATTCCCTGACGGCCGCCTGGAGGATGGGCCAGATGATCTGTTCGTGTTCGAACTTGACTTCCGTCTTGGTCGGGCTGATGTTGACGTCGACGGTGTCGGCCGGCACGTCGAGAAACAGGAAAAACAGGGGTTGCATCCCCTCCGATATGAGCGGTTCGTAAACCGTTTGGATGGCCCTGCGGAAATAGGGGTGACGGATAAATCGGCGGTTGACGAAAAAATATTGTTCTGCGCCGCGTTTGCGGGCCGCTTCTGGGTCGGCAATGAATCCGCTGATCTTGACCACGTCGGTCTCCACCTCGACGGGATAGAGTTTTTTGTTCAGGCTTTCTCCGAAGAGGCCGACGATGCGTTGGCGCAGATTGCCGGCGCTCAGTTGAAACAGACACTCCCCGTCGTTGCTCAACGACATGCGGCATTCGGGATGCGACAAGGCTATCTGAATGAATTCGTTGCGGATGGCTTGCAGTTGTTTGGCGGGGTTGCCCATGAAGCGGCGCCGGGCCGGCACGTTGAAGAAAATGTTTCTGACGGCGATACGGGTGCCCTTTTCCGCCACGACGCTTTCGGCGGCTTCCTGCCGTGAACCTTCTATGCGGATGCGGCAGCCCAGTTCGTCCTCCTCCCGGCGCGTGGTGAGTTCCACCTGGGCGATGGCGGCAATCGAGGCCAGCGCCTCGCCGCGGAAGCCCATGGTTTGGATGGCAAACAAATCGTCGGCCTTGCGCAGTTTCGAAGTGGCGTGGCGCTCGAAGCAGAGGGCGGCATCGTCGGCTGACATTCCTTTGCCGTTGTCGCTGACCTGCACCAGCGAACGCCCGCCATCCTTCAAAGCCACGTCGATGCGGGTGGCCCCGGCATCCATCGCGTTCTCCATCAATTCCTTGACGGCCGACGCGGGTTGCTGGATGACTTCACCGGCGGCAATCTGATTGGCCACCGATTCGGGCAGTACGGCGATGATGTTGTCCATGGGTTTGGCAGGCCGGAAGAAGGCTTTTTATGACAATTTCCAGATCAGCAGGAAGGCCAGGAGCAAGAGCACGGCAAACACAATCATGACGGTGCGGTTGGTCTTGGCCAGCCGGTCGCGGGAACTGCCGCCGGGAATGTTCTGGCGGAAACTGCCGCGGATGCTCTTCTCGAACTCGTCGTGTTGCTCAGACGCGGTCATCGGTTTCTTGGCTTCTTCGGTCAATTCCCCGTTGAGGATTTTCTTTTCGGCTTCTTCCATTTCCATTTGATGTTTGATTCGTTCGTATCTTTCCTTTCGCTCTTCGGCCTGTTTGTCGTAGTAAATCGGCTTATGGTCGAATCGCCTCGGCGTGGGTTGCTTGAAAAACGGGAACAGTGTCATGGTGCTTTAAGCAAAACAGGTTGAACGGTTATCTTCTTTTGGCGCCCCCTCGGCGCTGTTTTTTCGGACTTGCCGTCGGATCGGCCGAGGCATTGTCTTTCTTGGGCCGCTTGTGCTCTTCGTAGATGCCCCGCTCTATGTCGGGTTGCCGGAAAATGTCGTCTTTCGACGTGGGCCGGTAGGCTTCCGGCCAACTGAACTTCGACAGGCGTTTGTCGGCGGGCTTGACGAGAAACAACGGATAGAAGGTCCCTTTGGGCGAAGGGGCTACCTTGATGTGGTCGATTTTGTTCTCTTCGGTGATGTAAATCCAGGTGTCGCCGTTTTCCAGGCGGTTCAATCCCGAGACGTTCTCGTCGGCGTCGTGCGGCAGGTAAATCGATTCGGTGTTGCCCGTGATCTCCACGTAATCCAGATGATTTCCTTTGAAGAACGCCTTCAGCTCGTCGCCTTGCGACTGGTTGTAAAGCGACGTGTCGGCCGGCTCCTGCGAAATCATCGCGGCATTCTTTTCCACATAGAGGTAATGGGGCTCCAGCGAGGTGCTGTCGGCATTGGCTTTCAGATAAAGCTTCATGAGGTTGCCCCTGACCATGTTGCCTTGGGCCCAGATGATGGGCACGCCGACGATGTCGAGCACCGAGTCACGTTCGTGGTAGTGGAGCGAATCGCAGAGGCCTTGAAGGTCGGAGCGGAACCAGCGGACGTGGTGGAAGGCCTTGGCTACGTTGTAGATGGAATCTTTGCTGCACTCCAGCGTGTCGCTGTGAAGGTAGAGCGTGTCGCGGCCCGAGAACTCCTGCAGCACGGCCCTTTGCGTGGCGAAGAGATATTCTTGCGCTTCGTTGCTGTAGACGTAGTCGCCGCACACCCGGATGGCGCGGCTCGAGTCGGTCATGGCCACGTTTCCGAAGCCCTGGCCGATGCCCTTGGCCTTGTCGAAGAAGATGCTGTCACCGATGAGGTGTCGGGGCGAGGTGCAGATGTAGGAGCGGTCGAGCAGCAGGCTGTTTTCTTTTTTCGTGTCGTACCATCCCCTGAAGGCGTGGATGACCGTTTCGTCCGAATAAATCAGGCTGTGCGACACGATGGAGGCCACGTTGGTCTCGACGTGGTATTTCAGCGTATCGGTGTAGAGAACGAAATTCGGCTGCTCCACCTTGACGCTGTCTTTGAACAGGGCGATGCGGGTGGCCGGATTGTAGCGCCCGTTGACCGACGTCAGCACGTTGGTCGAGTCGACCAGTTTGCCGCCGTTGAAATAATAGCCGATGTTGGCCGTCCGGTCATAGTCGAGGAAGTCGGTGTAGAGGGTCATGGTCCGGTCTTCCATCCTGACGTCCCGGCGCAGTTGGGCCAGCCGGCGGTTGCCGTCGTAGAAAAGCGACTTGCCGTAGATGAACAGGGTGTCGCCTTGCTCTATGCGGACGTTGCCGAAGGCGTAGAGCGAATTGCTCTGCTGGTAATAGTGGGCCGAGTCACAATACATCCAGGCATCGTCGTGCCGGAACTGCACGTTGCCCACCAGCAGTTGGAATTCAGCCCCGCGCGTGGCGTCATAGTTGAGGTCTTTGTCGAAGACGAGCCTGTCGGAGTGTTCCAGATAAATCATCTGGCCATTCTCCGGCCGTGACGCCTGAGCCGACACACCCAAGGCGGTCAGACAGAGGCACAGGCTTGTTGCAACGGCATACGACAGTCTCATTGCTTGATCCATCCCGGATATCGGAACTCGCAGTTGCGCCAATTTTCATTGATGCGCACATAGACTTCCTTCTGTTTCTGCAAAATCCAATCTTCCAGAATTTTTTCTTGCTTGTTCTGGGTGACGATTTCCTTGAGTTTCAGGTAATCGTCGGTCAGAGAGGCTTTGTGGGCTTTGGTCTTGCTCTTCACGCGGATGATGGCGCAGGCCTCACGCTGATTGCTCTGAATCATGGTGAAAGGCTTCGAAATCTCGCCGACGTTCATGTTGTAGACCTGTTTGCCGATTTCCTGGGGCAGTTCTTCCAACTGGAAGTGGGAGTTGCCGTCGTATTCGTTGAACATCAGACCGCCGTTGTTGCGGGTGTCCTTGTCGTAGGAAAAATACTGGGCGGCCTGACGGAAACTCAGTTTGCCGTTGCGGATGACGTCGGCGATGCTGTCCAGACGCAGAATGGCCTGGTTGCGCTCCTTGACCGAAACATGCGGTTTGAGCAGGATGTGGCGGCAGTTGACCCGGTCACCCCGTTTTTCGATGAGCTGGATGATGTGGAAACCGTATTCCGTTTCGACGATGCGCGACACCTTGTTGGGGTCGGTCAGGCTGAAGGCCACGTTGGCGAATTCGGGCACCAGCTGGCCTTTGCCTTGGAAACCCAGTTCTCCGCCCATGACGGCCGAACCGCGGTCTTCCGAGTAGAGCACGGCCAGGGTCGAAAACTTTTCTCCTTTGTTCACGCGTTCGGTGAATTCACGCAGGCGGGCCTTGATCTCTTCCACCTCGCCGTCATCGTATTTCGGTTCGACGGTGATGATTTCAATCTCCACTTCGGCGGGAATCGTAGCGATGCTGTCTTCGGGCAGCGAATTGTAATAATTGCGCACTTCCCCCGGGGTGACGGTGACGTTCTTGATGAGGCTCTGACGCATCTGGTTGACCGTCTGCTCCTCGCGGGCCATGTTGCGCTGGTCTTCGCGGATGCGGTTGAGGGGCTTGCCGAAATATTCTTCCAGTTTCTCACGGCTGCCCAATTGGGCAATCATCATGTTGATCTGACGGTCGACCAAGGTGATGACGTCGTTGTCGGTGACGATGATGCTGTCGAGTTCGGCCTGGTGCAGAAACAGTTTCTGGATGGCCAGTTGCTCGGGGATGACGCAGTAGGGGTCGCCGTTGAATTTCTGCCCTTGCTGCAGGGCCATCAGGCGGCGCTGTTCGACTTCCGATTTGAGGATGGCTTCATCGCCGACCACCCAGACCACCTCGTCGATGATGTTGTTCTGTGCAAATGAGGCCAAAGCCATCAGGGCCGATGCGGCGCAGACAATCAATTTTTTATTCATAGTATTGTATCTTTCCTTCTTCCAGGGCTCTTTCATAAATCCCGTTTTCAAACTCGTGGATGAATTCTTTTTTCCGGTCGTTGATCAATATGTTGCGGATGCGCTCACGCACATAGTCCAACGGCTCGGGTTCCCCGGTAAAAATGTGTTTGTCAATGTAAAGCAGGTATTGGATTCCGTTTTCCTCCGCTTCGATGTGATTTTTCGTTTTGAGAAAACTTTTCTGGTCGGAGAGGTTCAAGGGAACGCGGTCGAGGACATCGTCGAACGAGGTCCACTCGTCGATGAAGATGTCCAGCTGGATGCCCTTCTGCAGGCAGGACACGGTCAGTTCTTCCACGTGCTCCGGGTCGCCGTTGCAGTAAGTTTTTTTCAGTTGGCTGAGGGTAGGCGAATCGGCCGGTGCCTTGATGAGCAGACCCTTGACCAGGTTGTGCGAAGAAAGGAAATGGGCGGTGTTCTTCTGGTAGTAGGCTTCGATTTCTTCATCCGTGATGGTTGTCCCGACATTTTCCAGAATGGCCTGTTGCTGGTATTCGTACGTGATGAGCGAACGCCGGTAGGCTTCCACCATTTTCTCGATGTCGGCATTGCCCGACACGTTTTGTTTGGCGCTGAGGTACATCAAGGTTTCCTTGGCCCATTGTTCGACGAACCGGGCCTTCAGGCGGGCAGAGTCTTCAGCCGATACGGCCCGCGGTATCGTGGCGAGCACTTCGTCTTCGTAGAGGTATTCGCTCCCGATGCTGGCCATCGGCCGGCGCTCGGCCGGCTGCTCTCCGCCGACGCACTTCTGCAGCCAGGCGGGCATGCTGAGCAGGAAAATCCAAAGGAACAGCTGTTTCATGGCGGTCAAGTCTCCGGGGAAGCGTTATTTGATGGTCTCAATGAGCGCTTCGTCCATTTTCACGGCATAGGTCCGGCGCAGGGCTTCCACCCACTCCGATTCAAGGTATTGCTGATAATCAGCCACGACGGCCCCCCTCACGTCGAGCACCTCTTCGGGCGCTTTGAGCATCCGTCCCCGGAGCCAGACATAAGGATAAGCCTCGTCGGGCGTCCAGTCGCCTGTCTTGAAGGCGAGTTTGTCGATGACGGGATGTTGTCCTTGTCCGAACAGGCCCTTTTCCATCTTGACGATGCGCAGCGTGTCGCTGTTGTAGGTCCGGTTCAGATAGTTGAAGATGGAGTCGGCTTCCATGCGGGCGGTTTGGCGTTTGGCTTGGGCGGCGATTTTCTTGTCGGAGCAGTAAATGATATAGCCTTTCCAACGGGGCGCCTCCCAGGTGTAACGGTCGCGGTTGGCCTCGAAATAGCCGGCCAATCCTTCGCGGTCGGTCGAGGCTTTGCGCCAGACTTCCCGGTTGCTGATTTCGAAGAGCAGCAGTCCGTCGTGATATTCCTGCATCAGATGGCCGAAGGAGGGATATTTCTCTTCCAAGCGGCTGTCTTCGTAAGCCAGGATACGCTCGCGCACGCAAGCCGTCCAGGCTTTGCGCAGGTTATTGACGTCGAGGCGATGATCAGACAGATAACGGGCGAAGTCGGCGGCGGTGATGCGCTCGGGGCCAAAGGCGGCCAGCTCGCTCAACGAGGCGGCTTGTGCCGCCAAGGCGCTGTCGGCCACACCGTGCGACGAGGCCAGCCGGCAGAAAGCTTCGAAGGCCGCTTCGTCGGCCGTATAGCCGTATTCCGTTTTCAGATGCCTGACCAGTCCGTCTTGTCCGGCGTGGGCCCTTTCATCGGCGACCATCATCGCCCTGAGGTCTTTGGCCATCGTTTCGATGCCGTCGAGCGGCTCCATGGCCAACAGTTTGATGATGTGCCAGCCATAGGGCGAGCGGAAGGGCGCGGAGTATGCTCCGTCGCTCAAGGTATAGGCCACTTGCTCGTATTCGTAGGGCATGCTGCCCGGCATCATCGAGGGATAAACGCCGCCGTTGGTGCGGGGGTATTGGTCGTCGTTGCGCTCGGAAATGGCCAGTTCGATGAAGTCGGCGCCGGCTTGCAGTTCGGCGTAGATGGCGCGGATTTCCTTTTCGGCCCGGGCGGAGGCTTCAGCATCGGCTCCTTGGGGGAGCGCTTTGAAGATGTGTCCGGTGACGAATTTGCCCGGCGCTTCGAAACGGTGGTGCAGTTTGATGAGGTGATAACCGAACTGGCTGCGCACCGGCTGGCTGATTTCCCCTTCGCCGAGCGTCATCAGCGGTTTGGCGAAAGCATAGATGTAGTGGCCGGCCGTGGTGGTGCCCAGGCTGCCGCCGTTCTCTTTGCTGCCGTCCTGGGAATATTCCCGGGCGAGGGCGGCGAAGTCGGCGTTCTTCTTCAGGGCCAGCCGGCGGATGCGCATGATCTCATTGTAGGCCTGCAAAGTGTCGGCCGGATCGGCATTCGGTTTGACCATCAAGAGGATATGGCTGGCGTCGACATAGGTCACGGCCATTTGGTAAGCCTCTTCCACGGCCGCCTGTTCGGATGCCTTGTCGGTCAGGTAGGGCGGCGTGAGCTGGGCCCGGTAACCCTTCCATTCCCTGAGGAACGAGGCGGTGGTGTCGATGCCGGCCGCTTCCGCCGCCGACACCTTCATCTTGAAGAGGGCGAACATGTCGGCATACTCCCTGACGGTCATCGTGTCGGCCGAAATGTTCTTGTTTTTGTTCCAGAGGTATTCGAATTCGTCCAGGCTGACGACTTTGTCGCCTACGGTCATCACGGCCGGTGAGTCGCCCGTGGCAAAGCCCGGCAACACGCCCGACAGCAGACCGGCCGTCAAGACAAACAGATGAAGGCGATGTTTCATGAGTTCAGGCCGATTAATCCATCCGTGAATAGTTCGGCGCCTCGGCCGTGATGGCCACGTCGTGCGGATGGCTTTCCGACATGCCGGCGGGGGTGATGCGGGTGAATTTGGCCTGGTGCAGGTCGTCGATGGTCTTGGCACCGCAGTAGCCCATGCCCGAACGCAGACCGCCGATCATCTGGTAAACCACCTCGTAGAGCGTGCCTTTGTAGGGAACGCGGGCCACGATGCCTTCCGGAACCAGTTTGCGGGAATCCTTTTCGTCGGCTTGGAAGTAACGGTCTTTCGAACCTTTTTCCATGGCTTCGATGGAGCCCATGCCGCGGTATGACTTGAATTTGCGTCCGTTGAAGATGATGGTCTCGCCCGGCGATTCTTCCACGCCGGCCAGCAACGAACCGGCCATGACGCAGTTTCCACCGGCGGCCAGGGCCTTGACGATGTCGCCCGAATAGCGGATGCCGCCGTCGGCGATGATGGGGATGTTACGGCCCTTGAGCGCGCTGTAAACATTGTAGACGGCCGAGAGTTGGGGCACGCCGATGCCGGCGATGATGCGCGTGGTGCAGATGCTGCCCGGGCCGATGCCCACCTTGATGCCGTCGGCACCCGCGTCGGCCAGCAATTTGGCCGCTTCGCCCGTGGCGATGTTGCCCACCAGCACGTCGAGGTCGGGGAAGGCGCCTTTCACCTTCTTGAGGGTCTCGATGACGTTGCGCGAATGACCATGGGCCGTGTCGATGACGACGGCGTCGACCTGGGCTTCGTACAAGGCTTCGACACGGTTCAGGGTGTCAAACGTCACGCCGACGCCGGCGGCCACCCTCAGGCGGCCCTTGTCGTCCTTGCAGGCCGAAGGTTTGTCTTTGGCTTTCGTGATGTCTTTGTAGGTGACCAGGCCGATGAGGTGATTCTCGTTGTCGACCACGGGGAGCTTTTCGATTTTGTATTTCTGAAGAATCTTTTCAGCCGCGTTCAGGTCGGTCGACTGCTGGGTGGTGATGAGGTTTTCCTTGGTCATCACTTCCACGATGGGGCGGTCGAGGTTCTGCTCGAAACGGAGGTCGCGGTTGGTGACGATGCCGATGAGTTTGCGCTGGTCGTCGACCACGGGAATGCCGCCGATGTGGTATTCCTGCATCAGGGCCTGGGCCTGACGCACCACGGCGTCGCGGTGGATGGTGATGGGGTCGTAAATCATGCCGTTTTCGGCGCGCTTCACGCTCTTCACCTGGCGGGCCTGCTCTTCGATGCTCATGTTTTTGTGGATGACACCGATGCCGCCCTCACGGGCGATGGCGATGGCCATCTTGGCCTCGGTGACCGTATCCATGGCGGCCGAGACAATGGGGATTTTCAGGTTGATGTTTCTTGAAAAACGGGTGGAGAGTTCCACTTCCCTCGGCGTGACTTCCGAATAGGCGGGAATCAGCAGAACGTCGTCAAAGGTCAATCCGTCGTAGGCGATTCTTTCTTCGATAAATGACATGGTATATTGAATTTTGTTAGTTGCCGTATTCTGAGATGAATTTGATGCGGACCAGCCGTACTTCCTCTTCCGTGCAGTCGCCCACCATCTCCATGGCCTCGTCTATGCTGTCGCTCGACGATTCCTTGAAGTAGTCGTAGAGGTCGGCCATCCGGTCCTCGTCGATGACTTCGTTGACGAAGTAGGAGATGTTGATCTTGGTGCCGGAATAGACGATGGCCTCGATTTCATCGAGCAGTTCGCCGAAGCCCAGCCCCTTGCTGCGGGCCAGTTCGTCGAGTTCCACCTTGCGGTCGATGGCCTGGATGATGGAAACCTTCAGCTTCGATTTGTTGGCGACCGTCCTGACCCGGAGGTCTTCCGGACGTTCTATCTCGTTCTCTTCGACGTGTTTGCGGATGAGCGTGAGGAACTCCTCGCCGTAGCGTTTGGCCTTGCCTGAACCCACGCCGGGAATGTTCTGCAACTCCTCCATGGTGATGGGGTAAGTCGTCGCCATCGCTTCGAGTGAAGGATCCTGGAAGATGACGTAGGGCGGCAGGTTCAGCTGCTTGGAAATCTGTTTGCGCAGATTCTTCAGCATCGAGAACATGATGGGGTCGACCGCGCTGGTGATGTTGCCCTGCATGGGCATTTCTTCCTCGTCTTCGTCTTCGTTGCGGACGCTTTGCGTGATGGTGAAGGGCTTCGGATGCTTGAGAAATTCTTTGCCGTCGGCCGTCAGCTTGAGAATGCCGTAGTTTTCGATTTCCTTGTCGAGATAACCGTCGATCAAGGCTTTGCGCACCACGGTGCCCAAAATCTTCTCGTCTTCATCGGGACAGGAGCCGAAGGTCTCCAGCTCGTCGTGCTGATAGGAGATGATGTCCTGATTTTTGGTGTTGCCCTTCAGGATGTCGATGATGTGGTCGGTCTTGAATTTCTCCTTGACGGCCGCCACGGTCTCGATGATGGTCGACAAGAGCTCGGTGGCGTCGATCAGTTTCTTCGGATTGCGGCAGTTGTCGCAGTTGCCGCAGTTTTCCTGCTCGTAGTTCTCACCGAAATAATGGAGCAGCAGCTTGCGGCGGCAGTCGGCCGATTCGGCGTAGGCGGCTGTTTCACGCAGCAATTCCCGGCCGATTTCCATTTCGGCCACAGGCTTGCCCTGCATGAATTTTTCCAACTTCTGAAGGTCCTTGTCGGAGTAGAAGGCCAGGCAGATGCCTTCGCCGTCGTCGCGTCCGGCGCGTCCCGTCTCCTGATAATAGCCTTCCAGGCTCTTGGGCATGTCGTAATGGATGACGTAGCGCACGTCCGACTTGTCGATGCCCATGCCGAAGGCGATGGTGGCCACGATGACGTCGACCCGTTCCATCAGGAAATCGTCCTGGTTGTGGCTGCGGGTGGCGCTGTCCAGGCCGGCGTGATAGGGAAGGGCCTTGATGCCGTTCACGTTGAGCGTTTCGGCCAGTTTCTCCACTTTTTTGCGGCTCAGGCAGTAAATGATGCCCGATTTGCCTTCGTGGGCGCGGATGAACTTGATGATGTCCTTCTCGATGTTGTTGGTCTTGGGCCTGATTTCGTAATAGAGGTTGGGCCGGTTGAACGACGATTTGAACACGGCGGCGTCCATCATGCCCAGGTTCTTCTGGATGTCGTGCTGCACCTTGGGGGTGGCCGTGGCGGTCAGCGCGATGATGGGGGTCCGCCCGATTTCATTGATGAGCGGGCGGATGCGGCGGTATTCCGGACGGAAATCGTGTCCCCATTCGGAGATGCAGTGCGCTTCGTCGACGGCGAAGAGCGATATCTTGATTTGACGCAGAAATTCAATGTTTTCCTCTTTCGTCAGCGATTCGGGGGCCACATACAAAAGTTTGGTCTTCCCCGAGAGAATATCGGCCTTGACCTGGTCGATGGCGGTTTTGTTGAGAGAGGAATTGATGAAGTGGGCTATGCCGTCTTCTTCGCTGAAGTTGCGCATGGCGTCCACCTGGTTCTTCATCAGGGCGATGAGCGGCGATATGACGATGGCGGTCCCTTCCAGCAAGAGGGCCGGAAGTTGATAGCAAAGCGATTTCCCGCCGCCGGTCGGCATCAGCACGAAGGTGTCCTGACCGCTCATGATGCTGCGGATAATGGCTTCCTGGTTGCCCTTGAACGAGTCGAACCCGAAATAGTATTTCAGTTTATCTGCCAGATCGTTGTTTTTTGGCATAATCATCCTTTTTTGTATTCAATACAAATTTATGTACAAAATCCGTAGAAAAACAAATATATTCATACAAACCATGACAAAAAAAAGACGGAAAAATCCCGTCTTTCGTTCGCTCACATCTGTTTCAGCCGAGCCGTGTCGGCCGACTCGAGTTTTGCCTGGGCATAGTCGAGCGTGATGTCGATTTTCTTCCGCCGCGAAGAAGGCGCTTCATACATCGTGTCCATCATGATGGTTTCCGTGATGGCCCTCAGGCCGCGGGCCCCGAGTTTGAACTCGATGGCCTTGTCGATGATGTATTCCAAGGCGTCGTCGTCGAAGCTGAGCGTCATGCCGTCCATGGCGAAGAGTTTGACATACTGCTTGATGATGGCGTTCTTCGGTTCGGTCAGGATGGCGCGGAGGGCCTTGCGGTCGAGCGGCTCGAGGTAGGTGAGGATAGGCAGGCGGCCGATGATTTCGGGAATCAGGCCGAACGCCTTCAAGTCTTGCGGGGCCACATACTGCAGAAGGTTGTCCTTGTCGATTTTCTCCGATTTCTGCGAAGCGCCGTAGCCTACGACCGTCGTATTGAGCCTTTGGGCAATCCGTTTCTCGATGCCGTCGAAGGCGCCGCCGCAGATGAAGAGGATGTTCTGCGTGTTGACGGGAATCATCTTCTGTTCGGGGTGTTTGCGGCCGCCTTGCGGGGGCACGTTCACCACCGAGCCTTCCAGGAGTTTGAGCAAGCCTTGTTGCACGCCTTCGCCGCTGACGTCGCGGGTGATGGAGGGGTTGTCGCTCTTGCGGGCTATCTTGTCGATTTCGTCGATGAAGACGATGCCCTTTTCGGCCGCTTCCACGTCGTAGTCGGCTTCCTGGAGCAGGCGGGTCAGCAGGCTCTCCACGTCTTCGCCTACGTAGCCGGCCTCGGTCAGCACCGTGGCGTCGACGATGGTGAAGGGAACGTTGAGCATCTTGGCGATGGTCTTGGCCATCAGGGTCTTGCCCGTGCCCGTAGCCCCCACCATGATGATGTTGGACTTCTCTATTTCGATGCCGTCGCCGTTGTCGGGTTGAAGCAGGCGTTTGTAGTGGTTGTAGACCGATACGCTCAAGTATTTCTTCGCCTCGTCCTGCCCGATGACATAGCCGTCGAGGAATTCCTTGATCTCTTTGGGCGTGGGGATGGATTTCGCATCGAGGGAGAATTTCCCGCCGTTCTTTTTTTTGTTTTTCGACATCAGTTCCCCGACCATCTCGTGGGCCCGTTCGGCGCATTCATCGCAGATGAATCCGTTCAGGCCCGTCAGCAACAAGGCGACTTCCTTGCGCGTGCGGCCGCAGAAACTGCATCTGTCTTCTCCGGGTTTGGCCATTGGTGTGCTTTCTGTCGGTGAGGTTATTTGTTGCGGACCATGACGTCGTCAATCATGCCGTAAGCCTTGGCTTCCTGGGCCGTCATCCAGTGGTCGCGGTCGGAATCCTTCGCCACTTGAGCGAAGGGCTGGCCGGAATGGTCGGCGATGATGGTGTAGAGCTCCTCTTTGAGCTTCTGGATTTCACGCACGGTGATCTCCATATCGGAGGCTTGCCCCTGCACGCCGCCCATCGGCTGGTGAATCATCACGCGCGAGTGCTTCAGGGCGAAACGTTTGCCCTTGGTGCCGGCCACCAGCAACACGGCCGCCATGGAGGCGCCCATGCCCGTGCAGATGGTCGAAACGTCGCTGTGGATGAATTGCATCGTGTCGTAGATGCCCAGACCGGCATAGACGCTCCCGCCGGGCGAATTGATGTAGAGGGAGATGTCTTTTCCGGCATCGACCGAATCGAGGTACAGCAGCTGGGCCTGAACCACGTTGGCGGTGTAATCGTCGATCTGGGTGCCGAGGAAGATGATGCGGTCCATCATCAGACGGGAGAACACATCCATCTGGGCCACGTTCAAGGGGCGTTCCTCGATGATGGTCGGGTTGATGTAGTTGCTCTCGGCATATTGGTCAAGTGCCAGGCCGTTCAGCCCCAAGTGCTTGACGGCGAAGTTCCTGAAGTCGTTGTTTTGCATGGTGAATATGTGCTTTCCGCTCGGACAGGCTTATTTCTTCTCGAAGAGTTTGCCGAAGGCTTCCATCGAGATTTCCTTCTGGTTGAGTTTGATGGTGCTCTTGAGGAATTCGGCCACCTTGGCGCTCATGGCCTGGTCCTGGATGTTGCGGGCCGTCTCCTGCTTCTGCAGCATTTCCTTGGCGTAGCTTTCGAGCAGGTCTTCGGGGATGTTGCCCATGCCGTATTGGGCGAACTGGGCCTTGGTGACCTTCTTGGCGGTGTCGAGAATGTCTTCTTCCTTGATTTCGAGATTGTTTTTCTTGATGATGTCTTCCTTCATCAGGTGCCACTTCAGCTCTTCGATCATCTTGGGCATGTCGGCATCGATTTCTTCGGCGGTCTTCTTCTCGTCGGTGGCGAGCAGCCAGCGTTTGAGGAAGGCTTCGGGGAAGGCGACGTCTTTGAACTTCTTGACCAGCACGGTCTCGGCGTCAATCATGAAACGGTATTCGCTCTGCGGCAGGAACTGGGTGCTCAGGTCGCTCTTCACGCGCTCGCGGAATTCTTCTTCGCTCTTGACGGCGTCCTTGCCGTAAACCTGGTCGAAGAGTTCCTGGTTGAGCTCGCCTTCGGTGAAGTGGTTGATTTCCTTCACTTCGAAAGTGAAATCAGACTTGATTTCCTTGGCTTTCTCCTTGGGCAGACGCAGCAGCGAAGCCATTTCCGACTCGCTTCCTTCCCACGAATTCCAGGGGTTGTAGGTGATGACGTCGCCCAGTTTGGCGCCTTCCATCTTGGCCTTCTCGTCCGCATTCTTGAAGTAGGCGGGGAGAATCATGGCGTCTTCCACCTTGACGGGATCGTCGTCGGCGATTTCGGTCAGGATGCCTTTCATGGTGTCGCCGTCGGTGTAGGCTTCCACCTTCTCGTACTTGCCGCCACGGCTGGCGATCGACTTGATTTGGTTTTCAATCATTTCGTCGGTCACGGAAATGGTGTAGTAGGGCACCGAGTCACGCTTGTTGAGCGTGTAGGTCAGTTCGGGCGCCAGGGCGATGTCGAAGGTGAACTCCAGTTCTTCCTGGGTCTCCAGGTCCTGCGGCTTCTGGTCTTCGGCGGGCAGGGGTTCGCCCAGGATATTGAGCTTGTTCTCCTGGATATAGTTGAACAGGGCATCGGAGAGGGTGCGGTTGACTTCTTCGGCGGTCACCGACTTGCCGTACAGACGCTTGATCATGCCCATCGGCACCATGCCGGGACGGAAGCCGGGAACATTGGCTTTCTGGCGATAGCTCTTGAGGGTCTTTTCTACCTTTTCCTGATAATCAGCCTTGTTGAGATTGATTTTGATCTGGGCGTTGACGGCGTCAACGGTAATTTTTTCTACGTTCATTTTGTTTTATGATTGATGTTGTTTGTCTCTTTCGGATACGCTTTCCGCTATTAGGGCGCAAAAGTAATATTTTTTGCCAAAACGGCAAAAAGTATTTTCCCTCCTTGTTTTTTGTTACTTTTGCGCTGTCAATCAACCGATAAACAGCGCTGATCCCATGAAATTCCTGAGCCGTTCACTGATGCTTCTCATCTGCATGTCCGCAGGTGTTTTCCTGACCTATGTCCTGACGCTCGCCGGCCTCATGGTCTTCGCCGGCACCGACCTGAGCGGAGCCCTTGTGCTGATGTCCGATTCGCTCTCGGCGATGCGCTGGATGCAGCTGCTGCAGAATGTTCTGGTCTTCATCCTTCCGGCTTTCCTCGTGGCCCGTTTCGTCCGTCGCCGTCCTTCCGATGTGCTTGCCCTGTCCAAAGGCGTCGGCCCGCTGGGACTCAACATCCTCCTGGCGGCGGTCTCGATGGCGGCCGCCCTGCCGCTGGTCAATGTCCTGGCCCAATGGAATGAGGGCTGGCACCTGCCCGAAGCCTTGGCCGGTTTGGAGCAGACGCTCCGTGCTTACGAAGACGCGGCGGCCGTGGCTACGGAAAGACTGCTCTCCGGCACCACCGTCGCCTCATTGCTGCTCAATGTGTTCATCATCGCCTTCATGGCGGCCTTGTCGGAGGAAATCCTTTTCCGGGGAACCGTCATGCGCCTGCTGGGTGAGGCTTTTACCCGGCATTACAGCAGCCAACGGGGTGTCTCCCCCAAGGCCTCTCACGCGGCCATTTGGGTGACCGCCATGATTTTCAGCGCGTTCCATATGCAATTCTTCGGCTTCATCCCAAGAATGCTCATGGGGGTGTGGCTGGGGTATCTGCTTTGGTGGACCCGTTCGCTCTGGGTGCCGATGGCAGCCCATTTCGCCAACAATGCTTTGGCGGTGTTTTATGCCTGGCTCGAACAACGGGGAATCATGCCCGAAGACTCGGCCGATGCCTGGGGTACGGGCCCGCAGGCCTGGATGTGTGCCGTCAGTGCGGCTGTGCTCCTCGGCTGCATCTTTTATTACCGCCGTGTTTCGAAAAGCTGACGCGCTTCCTGCTCTTCTTTGAATAAGCGCTCGCGTTCCGAGCTGAGGTCTTCCGGCTCGGGGAGCGTCTCTCCGCGGTTTTTCAGAAATTGAAGGATGCGCAGGCCGTCGGCTTTTTCGTGGAAGGCTTTGGCGAAATGAGGCAAATCTTTATGATTGGCCCGCAACGGTTCCCACAGCCGGCTGTCTTTGTATTGCTCTTCCAAAAAAACAAGGAAATCGTTTTCGGGATGTTTCCCTTCATACAACTCCGGAATCAAGCGGTAAGCGGCCTCGATCGTGTCGAAGCCGCCGGGGGCATAGAGGGGATAACTGCTCCAGTCGCCGAGGCGTCCTTTGGCGATGGCCGGACCGGTGCCGAAGGGTACCCGGGCGGACAAGCGGGTGGCCGGCTCGACCGTCCGGCTGTTCCACAGGGTGATGGGGCTCTGCATCCGCCCGTCGGCCCATTTCATGCCCGCTTTGCAGATTTTCTGCAGCAGGTAGAAGTCTTCGCCGCTCTGCATCGGAGTGATGCCTCCTATGGCCTTCAAGGCGGAACATCTCACGGCGATGGCCGAGCCCAGCGCCGTGAAGGCATAGGGCGAGGCGATGCGCAGCAGTTGCAACAGGTAGTGGCGCATGTAGATTTCATAGCGGAGCATGGCCCGGTCTGTGGCTTCGTCGCCGGAGGGTTGATGGTAATAAGGCACGGCGATGGCCATCAAGGGCGGTTGCAGGCCTTTATCCGCTAGCCTTCGATGGCTTTCAAAATTGTCGGCGATGCTCTGCAGGTAGTCGGGCAAGACCAAGGTGTCGGCATCCAGACTGACGATGACGTCGTCTGCGGAGGCCTGCTGCAAGATACCGTCGAACAGTTCCTTGCGGGCCTGTCCGACGCCGTGCTTCTTGCCGGTCCAACCCTGGCCGCGGCTGCATCGGTCGATGACGCTCACCCGGCACGGACAGAGGCTTTGCAGATAGCGGAGGGTCTCTTCGTTGTGCAGACAGACCGCTTCCCGCCCGTCGGTCCGGTAAGCCTCCGGCTGGTTGACGCAAACGTAGATGCGGAAAGGATAACGGCAGTGCTGGGCAAGCAAAGCGGCCATGGTCGAAGGGAGCCGGTCCGCTTCGTCCATGGCCGGTATGGCTACGTGCAGCGTGAACATCAGAAGGGTTTGATGCCCATGATTTCACGCACCTCGCGCACGGTTTTGGCGGCACTTTCGCGGGCCTTGGCGGCGCCTGCTTCCGTCACGCGGTGAAGATAGGCTTCGTCGTTGCAGATTTCCAGGTAGCGTTCGCGGATGGGGGTGGTGAAGGCGATGATGTCGGCGGCCAACTGCTTCTTCATGTCGCCGTAGCGGATGGAGCAGTCGTTCCACTTCTCATTGAAAAACGCCACCGTGTCGGGCGTGGAGACGGCTTTCATCAAGGTGAAAAGGTTTTCGATACACTCGGGCTTGGCCTGGTTGGGCTCGGTGGGCCCCTGGTCGGTCAGCGCTTTCATCACTTTTTTCTGGATGACTTTGGGCTCGTCGCAAAGATACACGCAGTTGCCTTCGCTCTTGCCCATCTTGCCGCTGCCGTCGAGGCCCGGAATCTTGATGAGTTCCTGATTGAAGTTGTAAGCCTGCGGTTCCTTGAAATATTCCACGCCGTACATGTTGTTGAAGCGGCGGGCAAACACGCGGGTCAGTTCCAGGTGCTGTTCCTGGTCTTTGCCTACGGGCACCTTGTCGGCGTTGTGCACCAGAATGTCGGCGGCCATGAGGGTGGGGTAGGTGAGCAGGCCGGCGTTGACGTTCTGCGGCTGCTTGCGTGCTTTTTCCTTGAACGAAACGGTTTTCGAGAGTTCGCCCAGGTAGGCGTGCATGTTGAGCAGGAGGTAGAGTTCCACCGTTTCGGGCACGTCACTCTGAACGTAGAGGGTGGCCGTTTCCGGATCCAGACCGGCGGCCAGGTATTCGCACAGGATGTCCTTGACGTTGCCGTGGAGGGCCACCGGGTCGGGATGGGTGGTCAGGGAATGGTAATCGGCGATGAAGAAGAAGCAGCGGTTTTCGTGCTGCATCTTGACGAAGTTGCGGAGCGCACCGAAATAGTTGCCCAAGTGGAGGTGACCGGTGGCGCGGATGCCGCTCAATACTGTGTCCATATCGTGTTTTAAAAATAAGGCCTGCACCGCATAACAGTGGTGCAGGCCTTGACTGTCAATAGCGATTCAATGATTAAGCCTCGACGGC
>R18__coassemble_1201_pt1 | contig 68063 bp, 53 predicted proteins | sample R18__metabat2_low_PE_032 | metagenome-assembled genome bin R18
GTGACCTGGCGGCGGCGGAGTTCAGCGGCGGCGAATACGGCGAGGTAGACGAGCAGCAGGGCGGTCTTGAAGCCCAAGGAGAGCCAGAGCTTGTCGATGGAGACCAGCGTGGCGGGCAGAAAGAGGGCGGCCGCGAGGAGCGTGTAGAACAGGGCCGATTTCAGATCATAACGGATGGGGTAGAATTTCTGCCCCAGTGCCCAGCTGACCACCATCATCAACAGATAGCACACCAGCGACGTCCAGGCCGCGGCGATGTAGCCGTAACGGGGCACGAAGAGGATATTGCCGGCCACCGTCAGCGCGCAGCCGAACAGGGTGATCCAGGCGCCCCACTGCGTCCGGTCGGTCAGTTTGTACCAAAGCGACAGGTTGAAGAAAATACCCTGGAACAGATAACAGATCAGAATGACCGGCACCACCACCAATCCGGCGCGGTATTCCGCGGCGACCAGATATTGGATGATGTCCATATAGAACACCACCGCCAGAAAAATGAACAGGCCGAAAATGATGTAATACTTCATCGCCTCGCTGTAAGCCTTCCGGTTGTCGGCCGAACGGTTTTTGGCAAAGACATAGGGCTCGTAGGCATAGCGGAACGCCTGAGTGAACATCATCATGATGACGGCCACCTTGTAACAGGCGCCATAGATGCCCAGCTGCGACTGAGCCTCCGCCTGGTCGGTGAAAAGGTGCTTGAAGATGATCTTGTCGAAATCCTGGTTCATGATGCCGGCAATGCCGAGCAGCAGCAACGGCAGGCTGTAACGCAGCATCTTTTTCCACAACGCCTGGTTGAAATCGACTTTGACGTGGATGAAATCGGGCAGCAGAAGAAGCAGGGCCAGCACCGTCGAGAACAGGTTGGAAATGAAGATATAGCCCACGCCGTAGTCAGGCCGGTAGAACCAGGAAATCAGGTCGGGGTTCTTGGCATGAATAACGGGGCAAAGCAGCAGGAAAAACAGATTGAAGGCAATGTTGACCGCTATCATCAGCAGTTTGATGCCGGCAAAGCGCCAAGCCTTGTTCTGATAGCGCAGATAGGCGAACGGAATGGCCGTAAAGGCGTCGATGGCCACAATCCAGATCATCAGAGCCACAAACTCCGGATGGGCCTCGTAACCCATCCCCGCTGTGATGGGCTTGAGCAGCAGCATGCCCAGCAAGATGAAAAGGGCCGAAGAAGAGGCCAGGCTGACCAAGGTGGTCGAATAGACCTGCCGTGGGTTCTCGCCCTCCTTGTTGGCGAAGCGGAAGAAGCCCGTCTCCATGCCGTAGGTGATGATGACGATGACGAGCGCCGTCCAGCTGTAGAGCTCGGTCACGACGCCGTATTCGCCCGAGGCCTTGAGGGTATATGTGTAAAACGGCACCAAGCACCAGTTGAGGAATTTCCCCACCATGCTGCTCAGGCCGTAGATGGCCGTGTCCTTGACCAGACTTTTCAAACCTGACATAAACTTAAATGATTTTTACCGTTTGACTCAGAACAGTTCCAGCTCGCGGCCGAAGCGCGATTTGCCCAAGTGTTTCCAGGCCAGGTCGGTCACTTCGCGTCCGCGGGGGGTCCGCTTGAGGAATCCTTCCTGGATGAGGAAGGGCTCGTAGACCTCCTCGAGCGTGCCGGGGTCTTCGCCCAGGGCCGTGGCGATGGTGGTCAGACCGACCGGACCGCCGTTGAACTTGTCGATGATGGTCAGCAGAATCTTGTGGTCGATTTCGTCAAGGCCGTGTGAGTCGATGTTGAGGGCGCCGAGGGCGTACTGGGCTATTTCGAAGGTGATCTTGCCCGACCCCTTCACCTGGGCAAAGTCTCTCACGCGGCGCAGCAAGGCGTTGGCGATACGTGGCGTACCGCGGCTGCGACGGGCTATTTCTTCGGCGGCGTCGACGGCACAGGGAACATTGAGCAGGCGGGCCGAGCGCAGGATGATGTCGCGCAAGACGTCGGAGGTATAATATTCCAGGTGACAGTTGATGCCGAACCGGGCGCGCAACGGGGCTGTGAGCAGACCGCTGCGGGTGGTGGCGCCGATCATGGTGAAGGGGTTCAGGTCGAGCTGGATGGAACGGGCGCTCGGACCCTTGTCGATCATGATGTCGATGCGGTAGTCTTCCATCGCGGAATAGAGGTATTCTTCCACGATGGGGCTCAGGCGGTGAATTTCGTCGATGAAGAGGACGTCGTGGGGCTCGAGCGAGGTGAGGATGCCGGCCAGGTCGCCCGGCTTGTCGAGCACGGGGCCCGAGGTGACCTTGAAGCCTACGCCGAGTTCGTTGGCGATGATGTTCGACAGGGTGGTTTTGCCCAAGCCCGGAGGGCCGTGAAGCAAGACGTGGTCCATAGGCTCCTGGCGCATTTTGGCTGCCGAAACGAAGATGCGCAGGTTTTCGACGATTTTCTGCTGTCCGCGGAAATCGGAAAACTGCAACGGCCGGAGCGCTTTTTCAAACTCCTGGTCCGATTTCGCCGCTCCGTCATTGAGCCACTGTTCTCTGATATCGAATTGTTCGTCCATCCGCTTTTCTTTGATGATTCAAAGGGCGAAGATAACAAAAAGGCTTGACTCGCTTGCAGCCCGCCGGGAGAATTTCATTTATATTGGCCAATCCTCATGGGTCACACCCTCTTAGGTCACCTGGCGATCCAGGACTTCGGCCAGGGGGTCGAGGACGAAGGCGCGCTCGTTCATGCGGGGGTGGGGAAGGACCAGTTCGGGGGTGCTGATGCGGACTTCGTCATACATCAGCAGATCGATGTCGATGCAACGGTCGTGGTAGACGGGCTGACCGTCCTTGACGGTGGTCTTGGCCACGCGCCCCATATCCTTTTCGATGGCCTGCGTCTCGTGCAGGCAGGCGAACGGGGTCAGATTGGTCTCCACCCTGACGCAGGCATTCAGAAAGGCGTGTTCCGAAACAAAGCCCACAGGCTCCGTCTCATGAAACGAAGAGCGGGCCACAATGGGCCCGATTCTCCGGTTGATTTCGACGATGGCCCGCTCGAGCAGCTCGGCGCGGTTGCCCAGGTTGGAACCCAGGCTCAGATAAAGGGTCGACATACGGTCGGTAAGACGGCGAATCAGAGAATGAGCATGGCGTCGCCGTAGCAGCCGAAGCGATAGCCTTCTTTCAAGGCGATGTCGTAAGCCTCCAGCACCAATTCATAGCCGCCGTAAGCCGCCGTAAGCATCAGCAGGGTGGAATAAGGCATATGGAAATTGGTCACCATGCTGTCGGCGATGCTGAAATCGTAAGGCGGGAAAATGAACTTGTTCGTCCAACCGTTGTAAGGCTTGAGCACGCCGCCGGCACCGACCGACGACTCGATGCAGCGCATCACCGAAGTGCCGATGGCGCAGACCCTCTTGCCGTTTTTGCGGGCTTGGTTGACCATATCGGCGTTTTGGGCGTCGATGATCATCTGCTCGGAGTCCATCTTGTGCTTCGTCAGGTCTTCCACGTCGATTTCGCGGAAGCCGCCCAAACCGATGTGAAGCGTCACGAAAGCGCTCTCCACCCCCTTGATTTCCATCCGTTTGAGCAGTTCGCGGCTGAAGTGGAGATTGGCCGACGGCGCCACCACGGCCCCTTCTTTCTTGGCGAAAATGGTCTGGAAATCGGTGATGTCTTCCTCCACCGCGGGGCGGTTCAGATATTTGGGAATGGGGGTTTCGCCCAAAGCGAAGAGCGCCTGACGGAACGACTCGTGGTCGCCGTCGTAGAGGAAACGCAGGGTGCGGCCGCGCGAAGTGGTGTTGTCGATGACTTCGGCCACCATCGACTCGTCTTCACCGAAATAAAGTTTGTTGCCGATGCGGATTTTGCGGGCCGGGTCGACCAGCACGTCCCAGAAATGAAACTCTTCGTTGAGCTCGCGCAGAAGGAAAACCTCGATCTGTGCACCGGTTTTCTCCTTGTTGCCGTACATGCGGGCCGGAAAAACCTTCGTGTCGTTGAAGATGAAGACGTCTCCCTCGTCGTAATATTGGAGAATGTCCTTGAAGAGCTTGTGCTCGATGGAGCCGTCTTTGCGGTTGAGCACCATCATACGGGCTTCGTCGCGGTAAGTGGCCGGATGCTGGGCAATCTGCTCCTGAGGAAGAGTGAATCGGAATTTCGAGAGTTTCATAGGGTTGGATGTATTTGAATGGTTCTTTTTTTGCGGGCATTTTCTTTGGCAGGGCGTGTGGCTGCCGCAGCGCTTTCGTCGCCCAGATATTGCCGTCGGAAGGCCACGATGTCGAGGCAGTCTTCCAGGCGGACATCGCCTACGCGGGTGCGGCGGAGCGCCGTCAGGTAGGCGCCGCAACCCAAAGCCTCACCGATGTCGCGGGCCAGGGCGCGGATATAGGTCCCCTTGCTGCAGACCACGCGGATGACGGCCGACGGGCGCGACTCCGGCTTGGCGGAATCGGCAGGGGTATATTCAAGCAGTTCTATGCTGTCGATGACGAGTATTTTCGCCTTCAGTTCCACCTCTTCGCCCGTCCGGGCCAGTTCGTATGCTTTTTTGCCCTGCACCTTGCAGGCCGAAAAAGCCGGCGGCACCTGTTCGATGCGGCCGACGAAGCGCTTCAAAGTCTCTTCGACGAGCTCACGGGTAAGGAATGAGGCATCATACGTCCGGTCGATGGGTTTCTCCATATCGAACGACGGGGTGGTGGCGCCGAAGCAAAGGGTGGCCACATATTCTTTTGTCCCCGCCTGCAGCTCCTCGATGCGCTTGGTCGCGCGCCCCGTACAGACAATCATCACGCCGGTGGCCAACGGATCGAGCGTGCCGGCGTGTCCCACCTTCAACTTCTTGATGTGCAAGCCCCTGCACAACGAATAGCGCACGTCGTTCACCAGTTTGAACGACGTCCACGTCAACGGCTTGTCGAAGCAGAGCACGGCGCCTTCCGTGAAATGCTCGATTTCAGCGGTCAAAGTTTCAGGAGTCAGCGTTTCGTCCATGGAGTGTGTCAAGGGTATATTCAGCAAAGGGCGGTCAGACCAGCGGAAGGATGATGGCCAGCAGACCGGCCGCGGCGCAGTAGACGGCAAACCAGATGAGTTTGCCTTTCTTCACGATGTTGAGCATCCATTTGCAGGCCAGGCAGCCCGACACGAAGGCAGAGAGGAAGCCGATGATGAGCGACGTGGCGGGAATGCCGCTGGCCGCAGCCGCCGCAAAATCGCCGCCGACAATGTCGAGGAACATCTCGCCGAGAATCGGAATGATGACCATGATGAAGGAGAATTGGGCGATGCTTTCCTTGCGGCAACCGAGCAGCAGGCCGGTGGCGATGGTCGACCCCGAGCGCGAAAGACCGGGCATCACGGCACAAGCCTGGGCCACGCCGATGATGAAGGCATCTTTCCAACCTATGTTTTCTTTTTTGCGGGGCTTGGCAAAATAGGAGAAGGCGAGCAGCAGGGCGGTGAGCAGCAGCATGCAGCCGACGATGAGCAGCCCGTTGCCGAAAAACGATTCCACCCGGTCTTTGAAGAAGACGCCCACGATGAGCACCGGAATCATCGATACGAATATTTTGCAGACGTATTCCATCTCGCTGTTCCAGCGGAAACGGAAGAAATTCTTCAGCAGCGACCAAATCTCTTTCCACAGCACCACGATGGTGCTCAAGACGGTGGCCCCATGAACCAGCACGGTAAACAACAGGTTGTTTTCGCCTTGAATGCCGAGCAGATAGTTGCCTATTTCAAGATGTCCGCTGCTGCTGACGGGGAGGTATTCGGTCAGACCTTGAACCAGTCCCAGAAAAAGAGCTTCCCAGCCGTTCATTGTTCTGTCTCGTTAGAATCGGTTGACTTGGGTTTGATGAGGATGCCGACCAACACAACGGCAAAGCCCAGAAACGAAAGGGTAGGCGCCAGCACGATGCGGCGGAACGAGAAGATGTCGGGGTTGTAGGCCTCTTTGGTGGAGGGTTCGCCCATCATCAGGCAGAAACCGATGACGATGACGGCCAGACCCGCCAGAATCCACATCAGGTTGTTTTTTTCTAAAGCAAACTTCTTATCCATAAGGTAAAGGGTTGTTCAAACGTAATACATTTCGCTGTCACTCATCCTCAGGTAGCGGTTGACGGCAAAAACGGTCGACACCGCGGCCAGAAGTATGCCGAGCACGACCAGACAGCCCGATATGAGCAGGAAGGTCTGCCGGTCGACCATTTGGCTGACGCCGGGAAAGATGCGGTCGAGCCCCAGGAGCGAGAGGTAGTAGAGACCGGCCGCCAGGATGGCGCTGATGACGCCGCAGCCGATGTTGCGGCGCACGAAGGGGCGGCGGATGTAACTGAAACGGGCCCCGACCAGACACATCGTATGGATGAGGAAGCGTTGCGAATAAATCATCAGCCGCACGGTGTTGCGGATGAGCATGAATGAGATGAACGTCAGCACCAAGGCCACGGCCAGCAGAATCTTGCCGATGGAAAGGAGGTTGGCGTTGACGATTTCAATGAGGTTTTCAGGGTAGGAGACTTCTTCGATTCCTTTCAGGGTCTTCAGTTCCTGCTCGATGGCTTTGACGTGGGTCAGGTCGGCCACCTCGGCTTTCAGACTCACTTCAAAGGTGGCGGGCAGGGGGTTGTAGCCGAGCAGTTCGGCGGGGCTGTAACCCAGTTCGGCGGTCACCTCTTTGAGGGCGGCTTCCTTGTCGATGTAGCGGACCGCTTTGGACCAGGTCGCTTTTTCAAGATGATTTTTGATGCGTTGCAACTGCTGCGACTGGATGTTGTCGTCGATGACCAGGGTGATGTGGATGCTCTCGCGGGCTTTGTCGGAGAGTTCATGGGCGAAGACTCCCAGCGTGATCATGATGGCGAACAACAACAGCACCAGGCTGATGCTGATGGTGGCCGTGAGCCGTGAGCCGAACAGCCGGCCGCGGTTTTTCCTCTTCTGCGATGCGCTTTGCTGCATGAAATCCTTGCGATAAAAAGAAGGATGCGGCCACGCAGGACGCAATCCCCCCAAAAAACAGCCGCAAAAGTAATGTTTTTTGCTTCAAGGCAAAAAACATTACTGTCCTTTTTTTATTGGGGAAAGGATTCCCCAAACCCCATCTGTCGCTTCGCTCCGATTTTGTTTTTTGCCTTCACAAGCCGTCAAATCTCCACTGCGCGGCCCAACAAAGTGGCCGAAGAGGTCTCGGTGATCAGCACTTTCACGAATTCACCGGGGCGGTGGGTCACTTCGCGCCCGTCGATGAGGCTCACGCGGTCGAAGACGACGGTCTTGTTTTGCTCGGTGCGGCCGCAGAGCTGTTCGCGCGAACGCTTGGAAGGGCCTTCGGCCAGAACGGTGCGCACGCGGCCGATTTCACGGCGGTTGCTTTCGGCGCTGAGGCGGTTCTGAAGCTCGATGATTTCAGCCAGCCGGCGAAGTTTCACCTCCTCGGGGACGTCGTCGGGCAGATGCTTGGAGGCGTAAGTGCCCGGCCGCTCCGAATATTTGAACATGAAGGCCGAATCGAAGCCCACTTCCTCCATCAGCGAAAGGGTGGCCTGATGGTCTTCTTCCGTTTCGCTGTGGAAACCGCAGAAGACGTCGGTGGAAAGCCCGGCATCCGGAATCAGGCGCTTGATGGCGGCGATGCGGGCGAGATAGCCCTCGCGGTCGTAACGGCGGTTCATCAATTTGAGTATCCGCGAACTGCCCGACTGGGCCGGCAAGTGGATATGATTGCAGATGTTCTCATAGCGGGCAATGGTCTCGATGAGTTCGTCGCTCATGTCCTTGGGGTGAGAAGTGGTGAACCTGATCCACATATCGGGCGCGGCTTCGGCCACCCGGGCCAGCAGTTCCGGAAAACGCACCGGGCCGGCATCGCCTTCTTCGGGCTGAAAATGGTAGGAGTTGACGTTCTGCCCGAGCAGGATGACCTCCTTGAAGCCTCTGGCCCTGAGGTCGTCCAATTCGGCGAGGATGCTCTTCACGTCGCGGCTGCGCTCGCGTCCGCGGGTGTAAGGAACGATGCAGTAACTGCAGAAATTGTTGCAGCCTCGCATGATGGAAATATAGCCTGAAATATTGCCCAGGCGCATCGGCATGACGCTCCGGTAGGTCTCGGTCAGGGAAAGTTCCACGTTGACGGCTTTTTCGCCTGCCTCGACGCTGGCGATCAGGTGAGGCAGGTCCATATAGGCATCCGGTCCGGCCACCAGGTCTGCTCCGCAGCCGAGGAGCTCGTCTTTCAGGCGCTCGGCCATGCAACCGATCACGCCTACGATGGGGTATTTCACTTTCGAGGGGTTCCCTTCGCGGCGGGCGGCGTTTTTCTTCAAAGCGCGCAGGGCCTGCAAGCGGCCGAATATCTTCTGCTCGGCATTGTCGCGGATAGAGCAGGTGTTGAGCAGGATGAGGTCGGCCGTCTTGATGTCGTCGCAGAGGTCGAAACCGTCCATGCGGAGGATGGAAGCCACCACTTCGCTGTCGGCCACGTTCATCTGGCAGCCGTAAGTTTCTATGTAAAATTGTTTCATGTCAGAACTTCTGGGTCAGGATTTCCTGGAAGATAACCGCTTTTTTCAGGCTTTCCGGCTCGGAAAAGGCTGCACGGAAATCATCGGCGGGGCAGGGGGAGGAGTCCTCGGCCGGGGCATCGGAAATCTCCCCGGGCAGTGCATGCTCCCCTTCCTCGAAAGCCTCCTGGGTTGTCGGCATCATCATTTCCGGCGTCAAGGCGGCTGCCGGTTCCGCTTCGACTTCTGCGCCTGCCTTCGCCTTTTCGGCTTCAAGGGTTTCGGCGATTTCCTTGAAGAGGGTTTCCATAGGGTTGTCGCAGGGGAACCATTCGGTTTCCCCGCTGTTCAATTCCGACGCTTCTTCGGTTTCGGCTTCCCATCCGTCTTCGTCGGACGGTTCCGCTTCGTCGACGGCTGTTTCCGCCGGCTGCTGTTGCGCGGCGCGTGCTTTCTTCTTTTTGCCGGCGCTGATGATGCCGACCAAGCTGAAAACGATAATGATGAGGAGTTGGCCCCAATCTTCCATATCAGTTATTTTTTTTGCAAAGGTAAAATATCGTACCTTTGCACCAATCGAAAAGCATCCGAATTTTTTTAAAAATATCCATTATCATGTCATTGAGATTCATTACAGCAGAGGAGGCCGCCTCGTTTGTCAACAACGGTGACAACATCGGTTTCAGCGGTTTCACTCCTGCAGGTGCCCCCAAAGTCGTTGCCGGTGCCATCGCTGCCAAGGCCGAGGCCGAACATGCAGCCGGAAGAGAATTCAAGGTAGGTGTCTTCACCGGAGCTTCAAGCGGTGATTCGCTCGACGGTGTGCTGGCCCGTGCCAATGCCGTCAAGATCCGCACCCCCTATCAGTCCAACAAAGACCTCCGCGACCACATCAACGACGGCAGCGCCCCTTACTTCGACGCTCACCTCTCACAGCTGGCCCAGGAAGTCCGTTACGGTTTCTGGGGTAAAATCAATGTGGCCGTGCTCGAAGTGGCCGACATCACCGAAGACGGTGAAATCGTCCTGACGACCGGTGTGGGCAATGCGCCCACTTTCGCCCGTCTGGCCGACAAAATCATCATCGAACTCAACCACAAACATCCGAAATTCATCAAGGGCCTGCATGACGTCTACGAGTGTGCCGATCCCCCATACCGCAAGGAAATCCCCGTCTATTCGCCCTCCGACCGCATCGGTTCGCCCGTGCTCAAGGTCGATCCCGCCAAGATCGTGGGTATCGTCGAAAACGATATGAACGACCAGGTGAAGGGCTTCACCGCCCCCGACGAGGTGACGGTGACCATCGGTGAGAACGTGGCCCATTTCCTCGCCGCCGAAATGAAGGCCGGCCGCATTCCTTCGTCATTCCTTCCGATTCAGTCGGGCGTGGGCAACATCGCCAACGCGCTGCTCGGGTCGCTGGGTGAGAACCCCGACATTCCGCCCTTCGCGATGTATACCGAGGTCATTCAGGATGCCGTCATCGGTCTGATGAAGGAAGGCAACGTGAAGTTCGCTTCGGGTTGCTCGCTGACCATCACCCCCGAAGTGCTCGGCGACATCTACAGCAATTGGGACTTCTTCAAAGACAAGCTGGTGCTCCGTCCGCAGGAAATCTCCAACAGCCCCGAAGTGGCCCGCCGTCTGGGCTTGATTACGATCAACACGGCCCTCGAAGCCGACATCTTCGGCAACATCAATTCCACGCACGTGCTCGGCACCAAGATGATGAACGGCATCGGCGGTTCGGGCGACTTCACCCGCAACGCCTACCTCTCCATCTACACCTGTCCCTCCGTGGCCAAGGGCGGCAAGATCAGCGCCATCGTGCCGATGGTGTCGCACCTCGACCACAGCGAACACTCGGTGAAGATTCTCGTCACCGAACAGGGCGTGGCCGACCTGCGGGCCAAATCGCCGATTCAGCGCGCTCAGGAAATCATCGAGAAGTGTGTCCATCCCGACTACAAGCAGCTCCTTTGGGACTACTTGAAACTCTCTAAGGGCGGTCACACCCCGCACTCCCTGGCCAAGGCCTTCAACATGCACCTTGAATTCGCAGCCTCCGGCGACATGCACAACACCCGCTGGTAAACCGTCCGGAAGCGTCACCCGCTGATAGAACAAAATCAGAGCGTCATTTCACGGGAGTCTTATTTTTGGATGCAGGTGGCCAGGGTGCCTTGAGTGCCGACGGAGAAGCGGAAATCGCCCGGTTCGAGCACCCAGCGACCGTCAGCACCGACAAAGGCCAGGTCATCGGCCGGCAGCTCAAAGCTGACCGTGCGGCTTTCGCCGGGTTGCAGTTCGATTTTCTTGAAATCGCGCAGGCGACGGCAGTCGGGGGTCAGTGATGCCACCAAGTCGCTGCTGTAGAGCAACACGATTTCCTTTCCGGCGCGGTTGCCCGTGTTGCGCACGTCAATCTCGAAGTGGAGCACGTCGCCCGCTGCGAACGTCGTCTCAGCCAGCCTCAGGGGAGAATACTCGAACGTGGTGTAGCTCAGTCCATAGCCGAAAGGCCATTGCTGCGTCACCTGCGCGTCGTAATCATAAGCCCCCGATATGGTATTCGCCTGTTCGCTCACCTTATAATCATAGGTGATGAGGGAATTGATTTCCTTCGGGTAGGTGTAGGGCAGGCGTGCGCTGAAATTCTCGTCGCCCGCCAGAAGAGCGGCCAAGGCATCGCCGCCGTAATTGCCCGGCAGCAACACGTCGACTACGGCGGAGGCCAGCGGTTCGATGTCGGCCACCAGCCGCGGACGACCTTCGTTCAGCACGAGAACCATCGGCTTGCCCGTCTTGGCGAGCGCCTTGACCAGATTGCGCTGGTTTTCCGACAGGGTGAGATCGGTGAGGTTGCCCGGGGTCTCGCAGTAGGAATTCTCTCCGATGCAGGCCACGATGACGTCGGCACGGGCCGCCGCGCGCACCGCTTTTTCGATTTCAGGTTTGTTCTCCTTCCAATAGGCCCCTTTCTCGTTGTAGGTGACCCCTTGTTCCAGGATGACGTTGGCCGCTCCGAAACGGTTCGACAGAGCCTCGTAAATGGTGTTGTAGGGCTCGGACAGGTCTTCGGCATTCTTCCCTTGCCAAGTATAGGTCCATCCGCCGTTCAGGCAGCGCATCTGGTTGGCATTCGGTCCGGTCACCAAGAGTTTCAAACCGGCTTTCAACGGCAGGATGCCGTTGTTTTTCAGCAACACTTCTGACTCCAAGGCAGCCCGGCGCGCCAGCGCCACGTGCTCTTCGGAGGCGAAGTCGGGATAGTCGGCCGCCGGGGTGTTGGGGCAATCGAACAACCCCAGACGGAATTTCAGCCGGAGAATGCGGCGCACGGCATCGTCGATGCGCTCCATTTTCACTTCACCTTCTTCGACCAGTTCTTTGAGCAATACGCAGAAATCGACGCTGTAGGGATCCATGCTCATGTCGATGCCCGCGTTGATGGCGATGCGGATGGCGTCCTTTTTGTCTTTGGCCACTTTTTCGCGTTTGTAGAGGCTGTTGATGTCGGCCCAGTCGGTCACGATCATGCCGTCCCAATTGAGGTCTTCCTTGAGCCACTCCGTGAGGTATTCATAACTGCTGTGGACCGGCACCCCGTTGATGGAGCCGGAATTGACCATCACGGTCAGGGCACCTGCCTCGATGGCCGCCTTGAAAGGAGCAAAATATTTTTCGCGGAGCATCTGGGGCGAAATGTAGGCCGGCGTCCGGTCCTTGCCCGAGAAGGGGGCACCGTAGCCGAAATAATGTTTGACTGAAACCGCCACGTTTTTGCTGCCCAGGTGATTGTTGTCGTCGCCCTGATAGCCGCGCACTTCGGCCTGAGCCATCCGCGAATTCACCACGGCGTCTTCGCCGAAGCTTTCCCAGATGCGCGACCAGCGCGGGTCACGCCCCAGGTCGAGGGTGGGGTTGAACACCCACGGGCAATTGCATGCCCGCGACTCATAGGCCGTTGTCCGGGCCATGTCGAAGACGACGTCGGTGTCGAACGTGGCGGCCACGTTGATGGGCTGCGGGAAGATGACGCTTCCTTGAGTATAGGAGGCCCCGTGATTCTGGTCGAGTCCGTAGATGGTGGGGATGCCGATGTATTTCAGCGAATATTCCTGTATTTTCCCGATACGCTCCTGCCACTCATCCACCGTGGCCGCCCGGCCTGCGACGTTCAGGAACGATCCGACTTTCCAGTTGCGGATGAGCGTGTCAAGGGTATATTCGTCGAGTTGCCAGGGCTTCACGCCCTTTTTGCCCAAGACATCGAGATTGAGTTGGAGCATCTGTCCGACTTTTTCGTCGAGCGTCATGCCCGAAAGCACTTCTTCGATTTTCTTCTCCATCTCGCGGTCGGCGGGGATGGCGGGTTTCACACGGTCGGTCCGATGACAGGATACCGTCAGCAGAGCGCAGGCAACGGCGAGGATTTTATTGATTTTCATATGCAAAAGGTTTGGTTCGTTTTTTCGTCTGAGGAATGATCCGCCGCCCATGCGGTGGGAAGGCAGCTGTCAACCGACGGGCAAAGATAAACGGAATATGTCTGTTTTGGCCCGGATTTAAAAAATGCGAACAAAATTGACAAATGCCTTCTCGGGCCTGCTTTACTTCAGCATTGAAAATGAAAGTATTTTTTGAATAAATTTGAATCTTCATTATAGTTGATATTGACCATGAAAAAGGGTGACTGAGATTTCAGTCACCCTTTCTTTTCTTGCAGGAATCCTCGCCGTCAGTCAGACGGCGAGGATTTTTGATGCGGGTTTATTCTGTCGGATAGCCGGGATTCTGATAGGCGGCCTTTTCTTCGTCGCTCATCTTCATGCCGTCGATCTGGCCCTGAGGAATCGGACGCAGATACATGTAGTTCTCGATGGTACGGGTGGTCGTGGCAGGAGCGTGGTCGGTCCAGGCGCTGCCGCTGATCGTATAAGAACCGGCGCGCTCTTTCCAGGTCTGCGTACGCACCAGGTCGAACCAACGGAAACCTTCGCCGTAGAATTCACGCATACGCTCGTCGAGGAGGTAGTCGATGGTGATGACGGCAGGGGTCTTGGCCGTCAGGTAGGCACTGTAGTCGAGGTCGACTTCTTCCTTGGTGCTGTGGACATAGCTCCACTTGCCGGCACGGGCGCGCAGCACGTTGATGTAGTCGTAGGCCTTCTGGTTCTTGCCGGCCTTCACGGCGGCTTCAGCGGCGGTCAGATAGAAATCGGAATATTTCAGGATGCTGAACGGACGGGTGCTGGCACCGTTGGGCGAACCCAGGGCGGAGGTGGCATCGTAGTCGGTGCGCTGACCCTGAATCTTCCACAGACCCGGGAACTTCACGCGGCTGATGCCGTTCAGGTCGACCACATATTCGCTGTGACCGGGCACCACACCGGCGCCGATGTTGGCTTTCGGGTTGCTGTAGTCGATGTTGTTGATGACTTCGGGGACGAATTTCACCACGAGACCGTTCTGCGGAATCTGCGAACCGTCGGCACCGGTCACGCTCGCGGCCGTGTTGCCGCCCTTCTGCCAGTTGCCGTAGTAAGCGGTGGTGAAGGTGCCTTCGAAGCGGGAGTCCTTCGTGATGTCCTGGCTGGTGAAGATTTCGATGGCTTCATGGGTCGGGGCCATACGGGTCCACGGACGGTTGATGTCCTGGCAGGCTTCACGCTGAATGGCAGCTACGCCGTCGACGTTGACCGTGCCGTGGTTCCAGTTCATCATCCAGCCGGCGAAGTTTTCAGGGGCGTTGCCGTTGCTCCAACCCAGGCTGCTGGCGTTGTACTGCTCGCTCTTTTCGGTGTGGTCGGCATAGAGCATGATTTCCTTGTTGCGGTCGTTGGCGGCCACGTTCACCTCATAATAGGTGTCGCAAAGGCCGTAGACGCCCGGGTTGTTGATGCCTTCTTCAGCTTTGGCCAGTGCCTTTTGATAATAGTCGGCAGCGTTGCCTTCGCGGGAAGTGACGGCGGGATAAGTGGCGATGCCCTTCGGGTTCTCGATCCACCATCCGTAGGTCAGATAAGCCTTGGCCAGGACCAGCTTGGCTACGTTCTTGGTGAGCGTACCGGTCAGACGGGGCGAATCGGGCAGATCCTTTTCGGCGTCTTCAAGGTCTTTGAAAATGGCGGCATAGACTTCGGGAACGGTGTTTCTGACCGACGTGCGGCAGGGGGTGCTGTTGAATTTCAGCTCACCTGAGCCCAGGTCGAGGGGCACACCGCCGAAGGTCTGGACCAACTGGAAATAATACCAGGCGCGGAAGAACTTGGCTTCGGCGATGAGGCTGGCGTCAAGTCCCACGGCTTCGGCGTTCTCGATGATGCCGCTGGCGGTATTGATTAAGTATAGGCGGTGCCCCAGAGGACGTCGCTGCGCGAAGAAGAAGCATTCAGATCGCCCACGCCCGAAAGGTCGGCATCCTTGAAGTTGTTGTCGGCCGACTGTCCGTAAGTGGCTTCGTCGGTGCCCGTCTCGTTGATGTTGAAGTAGTAAGCCTGCCCGTACACATAACGCAGGGAGGAATACAAGGCTGTCAGTCCGCCTTCCACACCGGCTTGAGTCGAGAAATAACCGGGCTCGAAGAACGTACGCGGCTGTTCTTCGAGAATGCTGTTACAGGAAGCGGAAAGCAGTACGGTCGCCGCGAGGGCTGCAAAATATTTGATTTTTTTCATAACTGTACCGTTTTAGAAAGTGAGATTTACACCAAACAGATAATTGCGGGTGTTCGGGGTGTTGGTACCGACAACCTTCTGTCTGTTGAGATATCCGGAAGTGGCCTGGAAGGAAGTATCGTCACCATAGGCGTTGGGTTCGGGATCAAGTCCGGTTTCGTTGGAGAATTCGGAGAAGAGCACGAACGGATTCTGCAGGGTGGCATAGACCCTCAGACGCTCGATGCCGGCCTTCTTCAGGGCGGGCAGCTTGTCGAAATTGTAACCCAGGGTGATGGTTCCGATCTTGAGGAACGAACCGTCGAAGTAACCCAGCGTCGAACCGTACTTGGGGTTGTCGTTGCTGCTCAGGCCACCGGGACGCGGATACTTGGCGCCGGTGTTTTCGGGGGTCCAGTAGTCGACCTTGATCTGACCGCGGCGGCCGCTGTTCATGTTGAGGTAACCGCTCGCGGTGTGGAGGGTCGAAATGAGGATACCGCCGTTCTGGAAGTTGCCCAGCACGGTCAGATCCCAGTTCTTGTAAGAAAGGGTGGTGTTGAAACCGCCTTCGAAATTGGCTTCGGTGCTGATGGGCTGACGGTCGTCGGAGTTGATGGCGCGCACGGGGCTGCCGTCTTCGTTGTATTCACCGTAGTACTTCACCTTGATGTCACCGGGCTGCGCACCGGGCTCGAGGATGTCCATGTACTGGTCACCTTCCTGCCACAGACCGTCATAGACGTAGTCGTAGATGCAGTTGATGGGATAGCCCACGAACCACTGGTTGCTCTTGTCTTGGGTCGTGCCGTCGGCCAGGGCCGTCAGTTTGTTGCGGTTGGCATAGATGTTGATGCCGGCCGTCCATTTCCAGTCCTTGGTGTCGATGATGGTGCCGCCGACGGTGAATTCGATACCCTTGTTCTGGGTATTGCCGATATTGGCCGTGTAGCTGCCCACACCGGCCGTCGAGGGCAGGGAGAGGGAAAGCAGGATGTCGTTGGTCTTCTGCGAGTAGTATTCGATGCTACCGTTCAACCTTCCGTTGAAGAAGCCGAAGTCGACGCCGAAGTTCCAGGTCTTGGAGTATTCCCAGCCGAGTTCGTCATTGGGCAGGGTGGCAACGTAATAACCCGTGGCGTAAGTGTCGCCGAAGTTGTAGGGGCGGGTGCCCAGCGAACCGAGGGTCTGATAGGGGTCGATGGCCTGGTTGGAGGTTTCACCGTAGCCCACGCGGAGTTTCAGTTCGTCCAGCCAGTCGGCACCGGCGAGGAATTCTTCGTTGTGCATGTTCCAACCGGCGGAGACGGCGGGATAGACGTGGGTCTGATGGCCTTCGGCCAGACGCGAGGAAGCGTCGGAGCGGACGGCGGCGGAGATCATGTAGCGCTCGTCGTAGGTATACATGGCGCGGAACATGTAAGAAACCAGGCCGGCCTGATAGTAATTGGCATTGTTGGGGCTGACCGTGATGTCTTCCGAGTTGGCCTGTCCGAGGTTGTAATACATGAACTGCTCGTTGGGGATGTTGCGGGCCGACAGACCGCTGTATTGGTAGGTGAGCTGTTCGGCGGTGAACAGACCGGTGAGGTTCAGGTGATGCTTTTCACCGAAAATCTTGTCGTAAGTGAGCAGGCTTTCCAACGACCACTGGCGGGTTTCGCTCGTGCTGGTGCTGGCGCTGTTGGGGTTGGCCGGATCGTAGCTGTTGACGCCTTCGCCCGTGAAACTGCCGTTGCGGGTGGTGCGGAGGTTGTAGCTGCCGGTCTCCTTGAACTTCAGGCCGTCGATGATGGTGAATTCGGCGTAGGCGGAGTTGTAGGTACCGAAGTTGCGGTTTTGGTTGACCCAGCTGTCGCCCAGGTTCTCGATGGTCTCGCGCGTCAGGACATAAACGTTGTCGTTGGGCATCTGCTGACGCAGCAGGAGGTTGCCGTCCTGGTCATACGGGCTCATCATCGGGGTGAGTTGCAGGATGCTGTAGAGGCCGAGCTGGTTGCCGTTGCTGTTGTTGAAGTTGGTGTTGGTGCTGAAACCGACTTTCAACCACTTGGTGAGGTTCTGGTCGAGGCTGCCGTTGATGGAGAGGCGGTCGTAGTCCTGAGTGGGGATGACGGCCTGGTCGCGGTAGTAGTTGATGCCGAAGCGGTAGGCGCCGGTCTTGGTGCCGCCCGTCACGCTGAGTTCGTGGTTTTGGACGATACCGGTACGGTAGAACAGATCCTGCCAGTCGGTGTCGACGCTGCGGTCTTCGTAACCGATCTTATCGACATACTGTCCGGCGATGTCGCGGAACGTGGTGTATTCTTCCGTGTTCATCATCGGATACTTGCGGGCAACCTTGGCGCCGACGTAGTTGTTGAAGTTGATGACGGCTTCCTGGCCTTCATAACCCTTGTAGGTGGAAATCAGGATGACGCCGTTGGCACCGCGGCTGCCGTAGATGGCGGTGGCGGAGGCGTCCTTGAGGATGTCCATGCTCTTGATGTCGCTGGTGCTGATGTCGGAAAGCGAACCCATGAAAGGCACACCGTCGAGGACGATGAGCGGGTCGTTGGAAGCGTTCAGCGAACGCTCGCCGTGGATACGGATTTCAAGGGTCGAACCCGGACGCGAAGAGGTCTGGGTCATCTGCACACCGGCCACGCGGCCTTGCAGGGAGTGGGTGATGTCGTTGGCGGCGACCTGACGGATGTTGTCACCGTTCATCGAGACGATTGATCCGGTCACTTCCGTTTTCTTGGCGGTACCGTAACCGATCACGACAACGTCTTCCAAGGCTTTGGTGTCTTCCTTGAGGACAACATTGATGACGCTCTTGCCGGCCACGGCGATGGTCTGGCTCTCGAATCCCACGAAGGAGAACGGAGCGAAGCATTTGACGCCGCTTTCACGGTGTAAGCGCCGTCGAGGTCGGTCAGCGCGCCCGTGTTGGCATCAACAACTTTTACGGAAACGCCGGGGAGCGGCTCTCCTTTCTGGTCTGTGACGACACCCTTCACGTTCACTGTCTGGGCAAACAGGGCAAAAGGCATCAAACAGCTCAGAAGCACAAGTCCGAAGGACTTTTTGAAGTTGGTTTTCTTCATAAAAACTGTTTTTTGTGGTTAATAACTGGTGAGTGTATAAAAATTCCTTTTTCTTGTCACACAAAAGTAGAGAATGCGTCCAAAATCGATTTTCGAATTGGATACACATTTTAACAATAGAGATAAAAACGGCGCATTTCTGCCCCGTTCCTGTCGGATTCGGGCAGAAATTCTGTGACTTTTGAAAACCAGGGGTTCAGAGACCTATGACGAAGGTCTGTGAGGCGTCTATGCAGAGCACATAGACTCCGTCGGCCGTTTGCTCAAGCCGGCCGCCATTGACGGTGGGAACGTTCGCTGTGGAAAAGCGCACTTCCGCCTTGCCGTAGGGAATCTTCACGCTGATTTCCCGGCGGCTGCACCTGACGCTGATGGGGCCGTGAGGAGTGGGTACGTTTCCTTCCATCCACTCCAGGCCGCCGAGCACGGGGGCGATCTCTGCTTTTTCGTAACCGGGGCTCAGGGGGCGCACGCCGAGGTAGTACCTGCCCGTCAGGTAGACGGGTGAGGCGCCCCAGGCATGGCAGAGACTCTTTCCGTAAGGCCGGCCGTACATCTGCAGGTGTTCACGCCCTTTCTCGCCCGGAATGTATTTCTCCCAGAAGGAAGTGGCCCCTTCGCGCAACATGCCGCCCCAATAGTCTTTCATTTCCCGGAGCACTTGCTCCTGCAAGCCGAGCCGGCAGAGGGCCTCCAATTCATAAAAGCGCATGTAAGGGGTGGTGATGGCTTCCACTTCAGGGTTGAGCATGACGTTCCGGAGAATTTCTCCGTTGCGCTTTTCGCCGGTCAGGTCGAAGAGGATGGCGAACATGTTGGGGAATTTCGTCACCATCCCGTTGAGCGTCCCTTCCTTGAGGTCGATGTTGTGGAGGTAGGCTTTGCGCTGTTCATCCCAGAAAAGGTTTTCGGTGTTGGACCGGACGCCTTCCAGCAGGCGGGTGTAGCGTTCGGCCTGGTCGTGCAGGCCGAGCAAGCCGGCACACGACGACATGGTCTGCAGACTGGCGGCAAACAAGATCTGCTCAAAGCACATGATGCCCCGTTTCTGCATCGGAAAATCTACCCAGTCGACGAAAATCCAGTCGTCGCTCTGCCCTTCCATCAGCCCTTCTACGGATTTTCCCTTGAAGCTTGTTCCCTTTTCAACGGTTCTCGACAGACAATAGTCCATCAGGGTCACCATCTTGGGATACATTTCCCGGACAAAGCACAAGTCACCCGTGAACAGGTAGTAATCGTAAATCGACTTGAACCAGTAGAAACTGTAGTCCATGATGGTGTTGACGTGGGCGGTGACGGGGTCTTTCCCACGCAACTGGCGGATGGTCCGCTTCACGGTCTCCGTGTCGAAACGGAGGTAATAGTTCATCAGATATGACTGGATGGCGTCGCCGCTCCAGGTCCAACGGTCGCGCTTGATGCCGTCGAGGAAGAACTCGCGGGTGGTGAGGTCCATGGTGTAGGCCCCCGTTTCCCAAATGCGGTTGAGCTCTTCGTCGCTGCAGCGGAACGACCCGCTTTTCGACAGGTCTTGCGGCAGGTATTCCACCTCCATCGACAGGTCTGCAGCGCTTGCGCCGCCTTCGCCTTCGAGGCAGACATAGCGGAAGGCTTTGCTCTCGGGCAGGGTGAAACAGCCGTCGGCCGGCCGGCCGGCTTTGAGGCGGTGGGCCAGGTCGGTGACGCTTCCGTCTTGGAGTGAAAGACGGTCGAGCGTTTCGCAACAAGCGCTGTCGAGCGCCTCTTCGGCACTTTCACCATAATAAATATGGAGCAAGCCTTCGCCTTTCAGGCCGTGGAGTCTGACATAGCCCATCGTTTCCCGTCCGAAATCGTACAAGACGGCGCCGGGACGGCCTTCTACGCTGCGGCCTTCGACGGCTTGGGCAGGCCGACGGCTCAGACGGAAGGTCGACGGCCCTTTCCCGGGCTCGGAGAAATCCCAGCGGGCGGCGGGGACATAAATGCCCGAGCCGTGGGAGACGCCGTTTTCGTCGATCCAGATTTTGTCTTCGTAGGTGGCGAGCCACGATTCATCGGTGAAGACGTGCTCGCCCCGGATGAGCAGGGCGGGCGGAGTGGCCTGGTTGTGGACCTTGAGGTTGAGGCGGTGTTCGCCGGCGGGGAGGGTGAAGGTTTCGGGTTGCCCGAACTGCAGTTTGCCGTCGAGCATCAGGTTGAAGATGCCTTCAGCCTCGATGCAGACGGTTTCCTCCTCAGCCAGGGAGAAGGACTTCGAAAATTCCACGGTGGGCCAGTGGCTGTCTTGCTTCCAGAAGGGCGGGAAGAAGGCGCCCCGTTCGCTTCGGCGGTTGTTGAAGCGGTTGCCCAACCAGATTTCGAAATCGCCCGGATACCATATCCAGCGCGCTTGGTCGTTGTGATTCATTGTCCGAGCGAATGAGGTGATAACTCAGAAATCTTCTCCGTAACGCTCGCGGGTAATCTCTTCGAGCGATTTGCCGCGGGTGCGGGGCGCGGTGATGAGCCCGATGACGAGCGAGATGACCAGCAGCAGGGCCATCACTGTGGCGGCGATGTGGAAACCTTCGCCGTTTTCACCGTAGATGAAGACGAAGCAGAGCCCCCAGACGGCCGACAGGCCGCGTACGAGGAAGAACATGATGCCCTGGGCGGCGGCCCGGAACTTGGCCGGGAACAGTTCGGAGGCCCAAAGGGCATAGAAGGTCTGGACCGATACGCCGCCCTGGATGGCCCACAGGGCCGTGAAGACGATGAGGCCCGTCAGGCTGTTGATGCCGACGGTCAGGACGATGAGCCAGGCCACGATGCCCGCGCCCACGCCGAAGGCCAGCAGGCCCCGCTGGTTGACTTTGTCGACGATGAGCGAGAAGATGAAGGTGGTCAGGATGATGACGAGCCATTGGCCGGTCGTGAGCATGTTGGCATATTGGTTGGACAGACCGCCGGCCGTCTCGTAAATGTGGGGCTGGAAGAAGCCCATCACCGAGGCCACCAGGTTCCACGAAAGGTACATGCCGGCCAACACGGCGATGGTCTTGACGGCGGTGCGGTTGCGGAACAGGGCGCCGAACGACGAGAGCAGGCCTTGTTGTTGGCCTTTGTCGGCGGAAGCTTTGGCTTCGACCCACTCCTTCGACTCCTCCAGCTGGCGCTGGAGCAGCCAGGCGATGAAGGCCACGACGAAGAGCGAGGCGAAGACGATGCGGCTGGTGAAGACGTTCAGCGCGGCTCCGCCGGTGATGCCGAACCAGCCGGCTATGCTTTGGACGAAGGCGAAGCAGACGCCACCGTCTTGTCCGGCGGTGGGGGGAGCGAGCAGGGTGCCGAGAATCAGGATGATGGTCGGACCGATGCCCCATGCCATCTGGGAGATGGCGATGTTGCGGCCGCGGTTGGTCACCTCCGAATTTTCGGAAATGTAGGTCCACGACGCGGGCACGCCCACGCCCACCGAAATGCCCGTCACCAGGAAACCGAGCAGGAGCATCGGGAAACCGGTCGACAGGGTGATGAGCAGCACGCCGAGCATGTAGATGAGCAGGTTGTAAGTGTAGATGAACTTACGGCCGTAGCGGTCGGCCAGCCAGCCGCCGATGATGGCGCCGATGGCGGCGCCCAGACAATTGGCGCTGATGGCGTTGAGCCAACCCAGATGGCCTTCCGTCAGACCGAGGTATTCTTTCCAGAGGGTCAGGCCGCTGGCGCCGGCCACGATGGCGCCGGCGTCAAGATAATTGGTCAGTGAGACGGCGATGGTGCTCTTCAGACTGCTTTTTTTCTTTTCCATGATGCTGCTCTTGAGGCGTGATGAATGGGATTATTCGCCGAATTTTTTCTTGGCGATGAAGTAGATGATGAGTTGGCTCAGGCCGATGAAGAGGAAAATGACGGCCGGCACCCAGAAGCCCAGCATCTGCATCGGTTGAAGCGTTCCTTTGAAGATGAGACCCAATACGATGAAGGCCAGTCCGAAGGCGAAGAGGAACAGCCCCTCGCTCAGGTAATGGAAGACTTTTTCCCGGTCGTTTTTCTTGTTGGCGAAGAAGGCCGGATCGATGCTTTGGCCGGCAGCGATGGCCTTGAGAGCCACTTCGGCTTTGCGGTTCATTTCATGGCGGCGGTTCCACATGACCAGGTAGACGATGATGCACGGAATGAGGATGCAGGCGATGACGATGAGAAGGGGAGTACTCATAATGGTAAAGCTTAAAAGTGAAACATTCAATATAAGGTATGCCCGGCGCGCGGACCGGGCTTGCCCACAAAGATAAGAGAATTCGGCTAAAAAGAGAATATCGGCGTGCTTTTTGAAAATTGCGTGAAAGAAGTGTAATTTTGCAGCCTGTTATAAAAGACGGATACTTATGCAGATAGAAGTATTGAAATCGAAGATTCACCGGGTCCGCGTCACCCAGGCCGATTTGAATTACATCGGCAGCATCACCATCGACGAAGACTTGATGGATGCGGCGAATATGATTGAATATGAGAAGGTTCAGGTGCTCAACAAAAACAACGGCGAGCGGCTGGAAACCTACGTCATCAAAGGTGAGCGGGGCTCGGGCATCATCTGTCTGAACGGAGCCGCTGCCCGCAAGGCCATGCCCGGCGACGTGCTCATCATCATTTCTTACGCCCGGATGGATTTCGAAGAGGCCAAGCACTTCAAGCCCACCGTGGTGTTCCCCGACCCGGAAACCAATCATCTGGTCTGACGCCGCCATGAATTCCGCCATCCGTACGGCGCTCGACGCGTTGAAAACAGGCAAGTTCTGGAAGGAACTGTTCTTGATGACCGCCGGCATGATGCTTGTGGCGGCCGCCATCTATTATTTTCTCAATCCAGCGAAACTCATCGTCGGCAGCGTGGCCGGTCTGGCCATCCTCATTGTCGAAGCCCTGGCCGCAGCCGGCATCCAGATGAAGATTTCGTTGATCATTCTGCTGCTCAACGTCATCCTGCTCGTTCTGGCATATATCCTGCTGGGCAAGGAATTCGGTCTGAAGACGGTCTACACGGCCCTCATCGTGGGTCCCCTGGTCGATTTCTGGGACTGGGTCTACCCCGTGTCGAATTTCCTGACCGAACCCGGACAGACCACCGTCATGAACGATATCTGGATGGATCTGGTCTGTCTGGTGCTCCTGTTCAGCATCGCGCAGGCGCTGTTGTTTCACATCAACGCGTCGACCGGCGGTCTGGACATCGTCGCCAAAATATTGAATGTCTATTTCCGGATGGACATCGGTAACGCCGTGTCGTTCTCGGGCTATTTCATCTGCGCTTTGGGCTTGTTCGTCAATCCGCTGCGGACGGTCATCCTCGGCTTGGTGGCCACGTGGCTGAACGGCCTGGCGGTCGATTTCTTCACCGCGGGTCTGAACCGGCGCAAACGGGTGTGCATCATCACGGCGCGGCACGAGGAAATCAGGAAATACATCATCGAAGACCTCGACCGCGGCTGCAGCCTCTATGAGATGACGGGCGGTTACAGCCGGCAGAAGAACGTGGAAATCCAGGCCCTGCTGACCCAGCATGAGTTCGGCAAGGTGATGGATTATATGAAGGAGCATAAAATCAATGCCTTCGTGACGGCCGGCAACGTGACCGAAATCTACGGCCTGTGGCACGACTCCTCACGCCGCCGCCACAGCTTGCCTGAAGACCATCACACCGATTCAACCCCCTCCGAGCAATGATGTACCGCCGTCTGACAGACCTCATCGGTCATACCCCTCTTCTGGAGATTGAAGGCTTGGAGGGCCAGCAGGCTCGTTTGGCCGTCAAATTGGAAAGTTTCAATCCCGGCGGCAGCGTGAAAGACCGCACGGCCCTTTCGATGATTGAAGATGCGGAGGCGCGGGGACTGCTTGCGCCCGGGGCCACCATCATAGAGCCCACCAGCGGCAACACGGGCGTCGGTCTGGCCTGGATCGGTGCCGTGAAGGGATACAAGACGCTCTTCACGATGCCCGACACGATGAGCGCCGAGCGCCGCAATCTGCTGAAGGCCTACGGGGCCGAAATCGTCCTGACCCCGGGCAGCGAGGGCATGGCGGGGGCTATCCGTAAAGCGGAGGCTTTGAAGGCGGCCATTCCCGGCGCCGTCATCGCCGGCCAGTTCGTCAACCCGGCCAACCCCGCCGTGCATGAGCGGACCACGGCCGAGGAAATCTGGGCCGACACGGAAGGCCAAGTGGCGGTTTTCGTGGCGGGCGCCGGCACGGGCGGAACCGTTTCGGGCACGGGCAAACGATTGAAACAACTCAGTGACGCTGTCCGCATCGTGGCCGTCGAGCCCGCCTCGTCGCCCGTGCTGTCGGGCGGCCGGAGCGGCCCTCACAAGCTGCAGGGCATCGGCGCCGGCTTCGTGCCGGAAACCTACGATGCTTCCGTCGTTGACGAAGTGATGACGGTCACCGACGAAGATGCTTACGCCGCCACCCGTTTCCTCGCCGCCAAGCAAGGCATTCTGGCGGGCATTTCGTCGGGCGCGGCCTTCCACGCGGCGTCCGTTCTGGCCCGCAGGAGCGAATATGCCGGAAAGCTGATGGTGGCCTTGTTGCCCGACACGGGCGAACGCTATCTGTCGACGGGCGTGTTTGATTGAACTCTGACTTTGACTTTGAAGAAATGAAATACATCACCAGTACCACAGAGCTGAGCAAGATGATGGACCTGGTCCGTTATGTCGTCTTTCCTGATTATTCCGACGTGCCTTCGTGGACCGACGGTCCCATGGCCATTCACGATATCCTCGTTCTGCAGCTCCTGTCCGTGATGGACGGTGATGCGGAGGCGGTTGCGTCTGACTTCGTCGCGTCGCTAGACGAAATTTCGCGCTTGCTTCACACCGACGTGCAGGCCGTTGTCTGCAACGACCCGGCGGTGGAAGACGAGGGCGAGGTCATCCTTTGCTACCCGGCCGTGGAGGTGATGCTCCATTATCGTTGCGCCCACCGCTTACTTGAGCTCGGCGTGCCGCGCATTCCGCGGATGCTGACGGAAATGGCCCACAGCGCCACCGGCATCGATATCCATCCGGCGGCCGTCATCGGTGAGTATTTCGCCATCGACCACGGCACGGGCATCGTCATCGGGGCCACGAGCATCATCGGCAACCATGTGATGCTTTACCAGGGGGTCACCCTCGGCGCCAAGTCGTTTTCCTACGACGAAAACGGTCATCCTGAAGACTTGCCGCGTCATCCGATTCTCGAAGACAACGTGACGGTCTATTCCAATACCTCCATTCTGGGCCGGGTGACCATCGGCCACGATACGGTGGTCGGCGGCAACATCTGGCTGACGCGCGACGTGCCGCCCTGCAGCGTCATCCGCCAGGTCCGTCCCTTCGAACTGACCGCCGCAGGTCCTCAGGACCTGTAGCCTGACCGCAGGTCAGGCGGATCCTTGTCTGATTGGGGGAGGTTATCCCCCAACGGGCCTTCGGCCCTGCCCCCTCTGTCGCTTCGCTCCGAAGAACCTGGCTTTCGCCAGGCGAAATCCTTGTTTTATTGAGGGAAGTAATCCCTCAAACTCCCTCTGTCGCTTCGCTCCCTATCACGTTCACAAGAGAATCGACTTGTCGATTCTATTACCCCGGCCACGGGCCGGGCGCCACGGGAGTGGCGGGGGATTGGGGCGCAGCCCCAATCAAAAAAGGACTGGACATGTCACAGGCTCCTGTGACATGCCTCCCGGCCACGGGCCGGGCGCCACGGGAGTGGCGGGGGTTTGGGGCGGATCCCCAATAAAATAAGGATGCGGTCCGCAGCAGTTGGGGCCGCGAAGGGTAGTCCCTACCATTCGCGGCCCCAGCTGCTGCGGTCGAGGGCGCGGTATTGGATGGCTTCGGCCAGGTCGGCGTCGCGTATGTCGGGGCTTCGGTCCATATCGGCGATGGTGCGTGCCACCTTCAGGATGCGGCTGTAGGCGCGGGCCGAGAGTTGGAGTTTCTCCACCGCCGTTTTCATCAGGCGTTCGCACGACGGACTCAATGCCGCATATTGTGCCAACAGACTGCTGTTCATCTGTGCGTTGCAGAACACCCCGGGCTCTTCGCGGAACCTTTCGGTCTGAACCGCACGTGTGCGGATGACTCTTTCGCGGATGGCGGCACTGCTTTCTGGCTTTTCCCGGCTGCTGATTTCGTCGAAACTGACCGGAAGAATCTGTATGTGCAGGTCTATTCGGTCGAGCAACGGGCCGGAGATGCGCCCCATATATTTCTGAACCTGTGTCGGCGTGCAAGCGCAGGGCCGGGTAGGGTGACCGTAATAGCCGCAGGGGCAGGGGTTCATTGAGGCCACCAGCATGAAATCGGCCGGATAGTCCACGCAATATTCTGCTCTTGAAATGGTGATGGAGCGGTTTTCAAGGGGTTGGCGCAACACCTCGAGCACGTTTCGTGGAAATTCTGCGAACTCGTCGAGGTAAAGCACGCCCCCGTTGGCCAGTGAAATTTCGCCCGGCTGCGGATTTCGCCCGCCGCCGATCATGGCCACCGAACTGACCGAATGATGAGGCGCCCGGAACGGCCGGGTCTGCATCAGTCCGTTGAAGAGCGGAGTCTTGCCCGCCACCGAGTGGATTTTGGTGGTCGTGAGGGCCTCCTCCTGCGTCATAGGCGGCAAAATGCCCGGAATGCATTTCGCCATCATGCTCTTTCCGCTGCCCGGGCTGCCGACCAAAATCACATTGTGCCCCCCGCTGCAAGCGATTTCCAGGGCGCGGCGGGCCTGTTGCTGCCCCTTCACGTTGATGAAATCTTCTTCCGCCCAGACCTCCGGTTCCTGCCAGGGCGTATGCTCCACCAATGCCGCGTTGGCGTCGTCTTCTCCGCTGAGCACGCGCCTCAACGCTTTCAGGTTTTTGACGGCATAGACCTCCAGTCCGTCCACCACGGCGGCTTCCGCGGCGTTGTCGGCCGGCACGAAGATGCGCCGGCAGCCGATGTCACGCGCCATGACGGCGATGGGCAGCACGCCCCTGACCGGCAGCACGCTCCCGTCGAGCGAGAGCTCGCCGATGAAAACACTGCCGTCGGCCGAATGGCGGGGGATTTCTTCATTGCAGACCATAAACCCAACGGCGAGCGGCAGGTCGTAGCCTGATCCCTCCTTTCTCAAATCGGCGGGGGTCATGTTGATGGTGGTCAGTTTGGACGGCATGTCCATTCCGCTCATTTTCAAGGCAGAACGGATGCGCTCGTGGCCTTCGCGCACGCTGCTGTCGGGCAAGCCGACCATGGTGTAACCTATGCCTCTGCGGGTATTGATTTCAACCCCCACCGGGATGGCCGTAATGCCTTGGATGGCGGCCGTAATGATTCTGACGAACATGGTATGGTAGATTAAGTTATTGCTGCAAATGTATTACGGAAATACAGAAGAAACAATAAATAATCAAATTTCTTTCAGCCGCCGATGAGCAGTCCGATGAATGCTTCCTCGGAAAGTCCGTCGAACCAGGCGCTGACAGCTTCGCCTTGCAAAGCCTCAGCCAGGCAGGCGGCCGTCAGCCTGGCCCCTTTGAGTTTGGGAATCAAGCTGTCGACGCTGCGGTTGCCCAGAAAATCGCCCGAAAAAGCCAGGTCGGTCAGCACCCCGTGTTCAATGGAGAGGGCGGCTTCTATCGTGCCGCAGGCAAAGCGCTTTTTGCGTTGAATGTCGGCGTGCGGACTGCGTCCGTAATTCCAGTCCCAGGTGGCGAATTTCGTGCGGGTCATTTCGCGGATGCAGGCCAACTGGACATCAGAGAGGATGACCTCTTCATCTTGATGTCCGCGTGAGAGGATTTCCTCCAGCGCCGCCTGCAAGGCTTTGACCGAGGAAAGCCCCGGCAGATAATCCTTGAGGTTGGCCACCCGGCTTTTGACCGACGCCACCCCGTGCACCTCCATTTTTTCGGCGCTCACCTTCAACACCCGGCTCAGGGTGTCGATGTCCACATCATACATCAGGGTGCCGTGAATCATGATGCGGTCGCGCCAGCCCCGCTTGGCGTAACCCGATACTTTCCGCCCTTCCACGAGGATGTCGTTGCGTCCGCTCAGAGCGGCCGGGACCCCCAGTTGCTTCAAGGCGTCGATGACCAGGGTCAGGTAGTCGGGAAAGTTGCGTTCGAGGTCGTCGGCGCGGCCGACGATGGAGTAATTGAGGTTCTGCAAATCGTGGTAGACGGCCCCGCCGCCGGTCATCCGTCGGGCCAGCATGATGCCCTTGGCCTCGAGAAACGGGAGGTTGACCTCGGCATAGGCATTCTGGTTCTGCCCGATGATGACCGCGGGCGCGTTCTGCCACAGGTAAAAAAGCGGTTCGGCGAGTTCCAGCCTTTCCAGGCAGAACTCGTCGAAAGCCATGTTGTAATGCGCGTCGGTCGAAGAATTGCGCAGGTAACGCATCTTATTTATTGAAACCTTTCGCGGTGAGGAATTCCCAAATGCGGTCCATGAAGGTGTAGCTGCCCGTACCCGGCGAAGCGGTCTTCTGGAAACAATGCGAGCGGGTGGCCAGGGTGTGGAGTTCGCTCTGGATGCCCATGCTGCGCAGTTTCTCCCAAGCCTTGACCGAGTTCATGGCGGCCCAGGGGTCGGAGTTGCCGTGCAGGAAGAGCATCGGGCAGGTATTCAGGTCGAACGAGAACTCCGGTGCCAGGATGGCGCTGTCGTCGTTGCCTTTGGTCACGTTGCTCCGTTCCAGACCGTCGGTGAGGGAATAGGCCGGATAGATGGCCACGCCCCACTGCACGTTGCAGGGCAGCTTGTCGATTTCATCGACGGGGAGATACGACTGGTGCATCGAGGAGGTGGTGCCCATCAGGGTGAGGTGGCCGCCAGCCGAGCTGCCCATGATGCCGATGCGGTCGGGATCGAGGCCGTATTGCGCCGCCTCGCTCCTGACCAGACGGATGGCCCGCTGAAGGTCTTCCCAAGCGGTGATGTGTTTGGGCAGGCCTTCGGGCCGCGGGGTGCGGTATTTCATCGTGACCACCGCCATGCCTTTCTCATTGAGGTAACGGCGGATGGGTGCCACTTCGAAGGCATCGGGTTTGTTGCCGTTGTAGGCCCCGCCCGAGTAAATGATCTGGATGGCTTTGGTCTTCAGCTCAGCCGGGATGTGCCACTCAATATAAGGTTCGCACTGCTTTTCCTGAACATCGGGCATTTTCCCTTCGGGCCAGACGGCCTCGCGGGCATATTGCGCACGGGCTTCGTCGCTCGGCCAACGGGTCATCAGGGAGTCTTCGGGAGCCAAAGCGCCGAGGTAACCCATCTGCGTCATGAACTCGATGCCCCGTTCCAAACCGAAGGCACCGTGTCCCTTGTCGGCATAGAGGTGAAGTTCGGCATCGATGTTCATCCGGCGGAGCTGGCGGTAGACCAGCGTAGAGCCGTTGGGTGAATAGATATCCTGGCCGCCGTGGTGCAGGCTCATCGGGCAGGTCTTATCATCGAACTTGAAACAGTCGCTCAGTTTGATTTCGGGACCGTAACCCTGACGGATGGCCGGCGTGCCCGTCTCGCCGTCGGTGGTGACGTAAGCCGGCGCATTGACGATGGCCCAGTTGATGTGGCAGGGAATGCTGTCGAGCTTGTCGACGGGCGCATAAGCCGGTGTCCGGGAACTGGTGGCCATCAGCAAAGCCAGGTGCGAGCCGGCCGACATGGAGATGGTGCCGATTTTTTCCGGATCGAAGCCCCGCTTGGCGGCCTGGCTGCGGACCAGGCGCACCGCCCGCTGGGCATCTTCCCAGGCCGTCTGGTAGATGGGCAACCCGACGGGCCGGGGTGTGCGGTAAACGAAGTTGACGCACTGGATGCCTTGGGCGGTGAGCTCTTTGTGCCAGAGATCGATGAGCCGGACGTCGCAGCAATTCTGATAGCTGCCGCCCGAAATGAGGATCATGCAGGCACCGTTGCGCACTTCTTCGGCGGGCGCTTCAAACCACTCCAGGTAAGCGGTGCGGTGTTTGTCGGGACGGAAGCCTTCTGCGCGCGACTCGTCGGTCATGGCCGCTATCTGGTGTTGCTGGGCATCGGGCATCTTGCCTTTGGGCCAGACGCTTTGACGTTCCCAGGCCAGGACGCTCAGGGTGCAGAAGAAAAATAACGCAACGGTGAACTGCTTTTTCATTTCGCTCAGCAATACATGTTGACGATGGCTTCGTAGAGTTCCTGCTTGCCGCTCGTAAGCTTGGGCTCGCCGACTTTCTTGCCGTATTCGTAGGCTTCTTCGAAGGTCATCTTGCCTTCTTCGAACTTCTTGCCTTCGCCTTTGTCGAACGAAGCGTAACGCTCGGCCACCATCTGTTTGATGGGCGACTTCTCGAGCAGTTCGGCGGCGCACTCCAGCGCGCGGGCCATGACGTCCATGCCGGCGATGTGGGCGATGAAGATGTCTTCCAGGTCGGTGGAGTTGCGGCGGGTCTTGGCGTCGAAGTTGGTGCCGCCGTTGCCGAAACCGCCGTTGCGGATGATCTGCATCATGGCCTGGGTGAGTTCGTAGTTGTCGATGGGGAACTGGTCGGTGTCCCAGCCGTTCTGATAGTCGCCGCGGTTGGCATCGATGCTGCCGAGCATGCCGGCGTCGACGGCGCAGGCCAGTTCGTGTTCGAAGGTGTGGCCGGCCAGGGTGGCGTGGTTCACTTCGATGTTGACCTTGAAGTCTTTGTCGAGGTTGTGGGCCTTGAGGAAGCCGATGACGGTCTCGGTGTCGACGTCATACTGGTGTTTCGTGGGTTCCATAGGCTTCGGCTCGATGAGGAAAGTGCCCTTGAAGCCTTTGGCGCGGGCGTAGTCGCGGGCCATGGTCAGCATGGTGGCCATGTGCTCTTTCTCACGCTTCTGGTCGGTGTTGAGCAGGCTCATGTAGCCTTCGCGGCCGCCCCAGAACACATAGTTCGAACCGCCCAGTTCGATGGTGGCGTCGATGGCGTTCTTGATTTGGACGATGGCGCGGGCCACGACGTCGAAATCGGGGTTGGTGCTGGCGCCGTTCATGTAGCGCTTGTGGCCGAAGACATTGGCGGTGCCCCACAGCAGTTTGATGCCCGTGGCGGCCTGTTTCTCCTTCAGATAAGCCACGACTTCCTTGAGGTTCTTCTCGTATTCCTCCACCGTGGGGGCTTCGGCCACGAGGTCTACATCGTGGAAGCAATAATATTCGATGCCCAGCTTCTGCATGATTTCGAAACCGGCGTCGGCTTTGTCCTTGGCGGCCTGGACGGGGCAGGCAGCGGCGTTCCAGGGGAACGTCTTGGTGCCGCCGCCGAACTGGTCGGCTCCTTCGGCGCAAAGCGTGTGCCACCAGGCCATCGAGAATTTGAGCCATTCGCTCATCTTCTTGCCCATGATGACTTTGTCAGCGTCGTAATAACGGTAGGCGAGCGGGTTGGTGCTCTGTTTGCCTTCGAATTTGATTTTTCCTATTCCGGGAAAATACTCTTTTGCCATGGTTGTAAAGTTTTAAAAGTTGAATATTAATGATTTACAAATAACTCTTCCAGCGCAGATAAGCTTCGGTATAGGCCTCCTTGTCGGCGGCCACGGGGTGGATCTCATCGACCTTTTTCAAGGTGGAGAAAGCTTCGGCGGCATCGCTGTAGAAGCCGCCGCCGATGCCGGCACCGCGGGCGGCGCCGACGCTGCCGTCGGTGTCGTAGAGTTCGATGCTGGCGCCGGTCAGTCCGGCCAGGGTGTCGCGGAAAATAGGATTGAGGAACATATTGGCCTTGCCGGCGCGGATAAGCTTGGTCTCGATGCCCATGCCGTTCATGATTTCCATGCCGTAGGCGAAGGAGAAGACCACGCCCTCCTGGACCGCCCTCATCAGGTGGGCCTGACCGTGGCGGTTGTATTGCAGGCCGTGGATGCTGGCGCTGCAGGGCTTGTTCTCGAACATCCGTTCGTTGCCGTTGCCGAAGGGAATGTATGACACGCCGTCGCAGCCGATGGGGGCCTGTGCGCCCACTTCGTTGAGCTCGGCATACGACAGGCCGCACGAAGCGCTGTTGCGTTTCATCCAGGCATTGGAGATGCCCGTGCCGTTGATGCAGAGCAACACACCGATGCGGGTCTGGTCGGCGCTGTGGTTGACGTGGGCAAAACTGTTCACCCGCGACTTGGGGTCGTAGTTGATGTGGCCGTTCACGCCGTAGACCACTCCCGATGTGCCGGCCGTGGCGGCTACTTCACCGGGGTTGAGCACGTTGAGCGAGAGGGCGTTGTTGGGCTGGTCGCCGCCGCGGTAGCAGACGGGGATGCCCGCTTTCAGACCCAGTTCCTCCGCCGCGCTGCGGGTCAGGCCGCCTTGGTTGGAGAAGGTGGGGACGATGGTCGGAATCCACTCTTTTTCGATGCCGAAACAATCGAGCAGGAAGCCGGCGGGACGGTTTTCTTTGAAATCCCACATGATGCCCTCCGACAGACCCGAAGCGGTGGTGGTGCATTCGCCCGTGAGTTTCAGGGCGATCCAGTCGCCCGGAAGCATCAGGTGACCTATGCGGCCGAAGACATCGGGTTCGTTTTCGCGGACCCAGCCGAGTTTGGCGGCGGTGAAGTTGCCCGGCGAGTTGAGCAGATGCGAAAGGCATCGCTCTTCGCCGATTTCGCGGAAGGCCTTTTCGCCGTAGGGCACGGCCCGCGAGTCACACCAGATGATGGCGGGACGCAGCAGACGGTCGTCGCGGTCGGTCAGCACCAGGCCGTGCATCTGGTAGGAGATGCCGATGCCTTTGATGTCGTCGGCGTTGACCGACACCTGGCTGAGCACTTCGCGGTTGGCCGCTTTGAGGTTTTCCCACCAGGCGTTCGGGTCTTGTTCGGCCCAGCCGGTCTGTTTGGCCTCGATGGCCATTTCTTTTTTGGGATAGAAGGCGGAGGCCAGGCATTCGCCTTTTTCCGCGTCGATGATGCAGGCCTTCACCGAGGAACTGCCGATGTCGTAACCGAGTAGATACATATGGAAGGTGATTTTGACTTAACCGATTTGCCGCGAGCCCTGTCCGATGCAGACGTCGTAGACTTTGGGCGCTTTGCCGAAGGCTTTGGCGTAAGCGGCCTTCGCGTCGGCGATGAAGGCTTCGTAGCGGCCTTCTTCCACGAGGTTGATGGTGCAGCCGCCGAAGCCGCCGCCCATCATCCGGGCACCGAGCACGCCGTTGCGCCGGGCTACTTCGACCAGGAAGTCGCTTTCGTCGCAGCTGACGCAGAACTCATGGCTCAGGCCTTCGTGCGAACCGTACATCAGTTCGCCGAAACGGGTGTAGTCGGCTTTTTCGAGCGCCTGGCAGGCTTCGATGACGCGTTGGTCTTCCTGGGCCACATACATGCAGCGGCGGAAAACGTTTTCCGGCAGGGAGGTTTTGAATTCGTTCATCATGTCGGGGGTGACGTCGCGCAACAGGCTCACCTGCGGGTAAACCTTGCTCACGGCCGCCACGCCGGCTTCGCATTCGCTGCGGCGGATGTTGTAGGCCGAGGCGGCGAGGTTGTGCTTGACGCAGGTGTCGAGCAGCACCACGCGGCAACCGACGGGGTTGAAGGGATAGAGCACATATTCGAGCGAGCGGCAGTCGAGACGGATGAGCTTGCCCGTCTCGCCGAAGACCGAAGCGAACTGGTCCATGATGCCGCAGCGCACGCCGACGGCATTGTGTTCGGCGGCCTGGCCTATCTTGGCGAAGTCGAGTTTGCTCAGACCGAGCTTGAAGAGACCGTTGAGGGCGCAGACGAAGGTGCTTTCGAGAGCGGCCGAGGTCGACAGACCCGAACCGATGGGGATATCGCCGCCGAAGACGCAGTCGAAGCCTTCTACAGGCAGCCCCCGCTTCAGCAGTTCGGCCACGACGCCGTAGATGTAGAGGGCCCAGCCCTGGGCGGGTTTTTCGTCGAGGGCGAAGCGGCTGGCTTCGTTCATGTCGACGGCCCAGGCGTTGACCGTGCGGGTGCCGTTGGGGCGGATGGCCGTCACGATGGTCTTGTCGATGGCGCCGGGGAAGACGAAACCGCCGTTGAAGTCGGTGTATTCACCGATGAGGTTCACGCGGCCGGGCGAAGCGTAAAGGCTGTATTCTTTGCCGAAAAGTTCTTCGAACTTGCGGCAGATGGGGGCGTAGTCCATAAGTTTACTTTTTGAAGAGGGGTGAAGGATATTCGCCGCGCTCGACGAGTTCGGCGAATTTGTCGACGACGCCCTGACGGTCGGCCGCGTAGGTCACGCCGAACCATTTCGAGGGGGTGTCGAGCACTTCGCAAGTAGCCTTGCCTTCGACGATGAGGTTGTTGACCACCCAGGGAATGTAGAACTCGGCCTTGGGCTTGTCGATGTTTTCTTTCAGGAACTTGATGAAGTTGGCCTCGGAGCAGGCGAAATAGTCGGGCGTGAAGCCCCACATGTTCATCGAGACGGGGGTGTTTTCGCCGATGGCGACCAATTCGTCGTTTTCGTCCTTGTATTTGATTTGGCCGTCGGCATCGCGGATGATGTAGGTGCGTTCGACCACGTTGGTCAGCAGGTTCTTTTCGTCTTTCTGACAGATGCCGCGGGCCACGCTGCCGCTCTCGGACAAGGTGTTGCCCACGCGGTAGCCCACCATGCAGTATCGGCCTTCGGTGCCTTCCATGCGGCGGAGCTGCTCGGCCAGCACGGCGAAACTTTCACGGCCGTAGAAGTCGTCGGCGTTGATGACGGCGAAGGGTTCCTTGATGACGTCCTTGCCCATCAGCACGGCATGGTTGGTGCCCCAGGGTTTCTCTCTGGTCGGCGGGCAGGTGAAGCCTTCGGGCAGGTAACTGATTTCCTGGAAAACGACTTCGATGGGGAGGATTCCTTCGTATTTGGAGGCGATTTTTTCTTTGAAGTCCGCTTCGAAAGTGTGACGGATGACGAAGACGATTTTGCCGAATCCGGCGCGGGCGGCGTCGAAGACGGAGTAGTCCATGATGGTTTCACCGTTGGGGCCCAGGCCGTCGAGTTGCTTGAGTCCGCCGTAGCGGCTGCCCATTCCGGCAGCCAGAATAAACAAGGTAGGTTTCATCTCAGTATATGTTTGGTTTGAACAACTGCATTTGTGCAAATGTACGCAGATTATTTCTAATTTTGCAGACAATAAACGGCCAAAAACTTCCGATAATGAAACAAATCCATACAATATTATTACTGACACTCATTTCAACCCTCACTATGCAAGCGCAGGAAAAACAAGCCATGGTCCTGATCGAGACCTCCTTGGGCAAGATGAAGATTTGCCTGTACAACGAAACCCCCAAACACCGCGACAATTTTCTCAAACTGGCCGAAGGCGGCTATTACGACGGACTCCTTTTCCACCGGGTCATCAAAGACTTCATGGTGCAGGGCGGCGACCCCGACTCGAAGGGCGCTCCCGCCGGCAAGCAGCTGGGCGCCGGCGGCCCGGGCTACACGATTCCCGCCGAATTCGTCTATCCGAAATATTTCCATAAAAAAGGAGCGCTGGCCGCTGCCCGTCAAGCCGACCAGGTGAATCCGCAGAAGGCTTCCTCGGGTTCGCAGTTCTACATCGTCACGGGCCAGGTCTATACGGCCGAGCAGTTCGCCCAGTTGGAAGAACAGAAGCTCATGCAGCTCAAACAAGCCTATTTCAATCAGTTGGCCCAGGAACGCCAGGGTTATATCCGTCAGCTCTACCAGGCGCAGGACCAGGCCGGCCTGCAACGCCTGCAGAACCAGCTCATCGACGAGATGGAGAAGCATTTCGCGGCCAATCCGCCGGAGGCCCTCTTCACGGATGAGCAGAAGCAGGTTTATATGAACGTCGGCGGCACGCCCTTCCTCGACAATGAATACACCGTGTTCGGCGAAGTCGTTGAAGGCCTTGAAGTGCTCGACAAGATTCAAGCGGTCGAGACCCAGCCCGGCGACCGGCCCAAGACCGACGTCTGGATGAAGATGACGGTGATCAGATAAGGCGGCGCGCATGCTGACGATGCAGGTCAACCGGCACGTGTTCGCCAACGGGCTCCGGCTGCTCCATTATCAGGACGCGGCCACGAAGCTGGTGACGGTCAACACGATGTATGACGTGGGCTCGAAAGACGAGCACCCCGACCACACGGGGTTCGCCCATCTCTTCGAGCACCTGATGTTTGCCGGTTCGGCCCACGTGAGCGACTTCGACAGGGTGGTGCAGGAGGCTTCGGGCGAGGACAATGCCTGGACGGGCAATGACGTGACCGATTATTACATTACGGTGCCGTCGTACAACCTCGAGACCGCCCTTTGGGTGGAGAGTGACCGGATGCTGGCGCTCGACATCAACCGCGAAAGCCTGCGGGTGCAGAAACAGGTGGTCCGCGAAGAATTCAAGCAACGTTTCCTCAACCAGCCTTACGGCGATGCCAGTCTGCTGCTCCGCCGTCTGGCCTATGGCAGTCATCCTTACGCCTGGCCCACCATCGGCAAGTCGGAGGAACACATCAAGCAATTCCGCCTGAAAGACGTCCGGGCGTTTTATGCCGCTCATTATGCCCCCGACAACGCCGTCATCGCCGTTTGCGGCGACGTTTCGTTCGCGCAGGCGGTCGACCTGGTCGGCAAGTGGTTCGGTGATATCCCGGCGCGTGACGTTCCGGCCAGACAAATGCCCGCCTGGGCACCGCAGACCCATCCGAGGCGTCTGCAAGTCAGGCGCGACGTCCCTGTGGAGGCCGTCTACAAACTTTGGCGGGCCCCTTCGTTCAACCAGGAGGGCTATCCCGCCTGCGACCTGCTCACCGACGTGTTGGCCGGCGGCCGTTCTTCGCGGCTGACCCGTCACCTGGTCAGGGAAGAACACCTTTTCAACGACCTTGACATCTATGTGGGCGGCGAGGGAGAGGTCGGCGCGGGCACCATACAGTTCAGCGGCAAACCGGCCGAAGGGGTCTCGTTCGAGGCCGCCGAAGCGGGGCTGCAACGCGAACTCGACCGGCTGGCCGCCAATCCGGTGACGGAAGAGGAATTGCTGAAGGTGAAAAACAAATATGCTTCGGCCTTCCTGTTCAAGAACACCAATTGCCAGCACATCGCCACGCAACTCTGCTGGTATGAAATCCTTTCCGAGGCCGGCCGCTATATGGCCGATTTCGACCGGACGATGGCCGTGACGGCCGAAGAAATCCGGCAGCAGGCTTCAGAAGTCTTCCGTGAGGAAAATTGTTCCACCCTCTGTTATGTCCCCTTGGCCAAATGAACCTGACGAACGACGCTCCGACCAAACAGCAGATCCGCGCCCTGATGCGTGAACGGGAAAAACAGCTCACCCCGGCTGAACTGAGCAGCCGGTCGGAGGAAATCATGCGGCGCTTTGAGTCGCTGCCGGAGTTTCTTCATGCCCGCACCGTCCTCTTGTACGTGTCGATTCCCGGCGAGGTGGAGACCCTCGACTTTATCGGGAAATGGGCGGGCGGCAAACGCATCGCCCTGCCGCTGGTCAAGGGCGAAGAACTGGAGCTCCGGCTTTATCGGCCCGACGGTCTGACGGCGGGTTACCGCGGCATTCCCGAGCCTTCGAGCTCGTGCCCCGTCATCGACCCTGCGGAAATCGATTTGGCCATCGTGCCGGGCACCGCTTTTCAGGCGGATGGGGAAAAGGTGTGGCGCCTGGGGCGCGGAAAAGGCTTTTATGACCGGTTGTTGCCGCATCTGTCCTGCCCGCTTTATGCGGCGGCTTTTCATTTCCGCTTGGTCGGAAACCTGCCCGTCGATGCCTGGGACATCCCGCTCGACGGCATATGTACGGAAAAAGAGGGGGAGATTTTGTAGTCCCTCCGGGAATCGAACCCGGATCAAAAGTTTAGGAAACTTCCGTTCTATCCATTGAACTAAAGGACCGGACCGACGGCTTGCAGCCGCCTTGGGGTGCCACTTGAAAGCGGCTTGATTTCAAGGGACAAAGGTAGGGCAATCGCGATAAAAATGCAAACTATTCGAAACACTCCTCCAGCACGGCCAACGACTTGATTTCAGGGAAGTCGGCCAGGTGGAGACGGTAATAGTCGAGGATGCGGTGCAGCACGGCCGTGCGTTGCTGCCGCGAGAAACGGAAGGTCTCCATATTGTCGAAACGCATCTGCATCAGGCTGACGAGTTTCCGGGCCTCTTCGGGTGAGAGCCAGGCGTTGTGAAGCGGCCGGGCAGGGGTGAAGCAGCCCGCCTGCAGGTCGAAATAGCCCCCTTTCCGCCCGTCGCTGATGTTGGGGTAGAAGCCCAGGAAAATGCTGAGCTTGATGAGGAAGACCAAGTGGAAATTGGCCGCCCCCGCCTGGCAACGGTCGAGGATTTCGACCGACTGCAAGAGGTAGTCGAAAAGGGTCGGGTTGGCTTCCGCTTCGTTGAGCACCCGGGTGAGGATTTCGGCCAGAAACATCGAGATGCCGTTTTTGACGGGGTTCATCGGGATGTCGGTCAGCGGGCAGAGCGGACGGATTTCCTTGAGGCGTTGCAGCTCGCGGCCGTTGTGGTGGTCGGCTTCGTATTCGATGAGCGAAAGCGGCTGGAGGCAGGCCGGGTTGACCGCTTTGCGCCGCCGGTGGTTGCCGACCAGATAGGAAATCCGGCCGAATTCGCTGCTGTAGAGGCTGACGATGGAATCGCTGTCGTTGTAGCGGATGCGGCGGAGCACTATGCCGCGGCTCTTGACCAGCATGGGGCTCAGAAGGTGTAGACGGCGCCGCCCGAGACGGTGATGCCGTTCGACGGGCAGCCGGCCCACTGGAGGTCGTGGCGGTTGAGCAGGTTGTCGCCTTTGACGAACAGGCTCAAGGAACGTGACAGCTTGTAGGAAACTTCCGCATCGAGCCGGTGGATATTGGGCAACAGGGTCCAGCCATCCGATGTGCCCGCTTCTTCTTCGGCGGAGGCGGCGGAGGCGGTGGAAGCGACGGGGGCGAAGCGGTCGGCCTGGAGCCCGTACGACACGGTGATGAGCACGTTGCGTATGGCCTTGACATCCAGACGGGCATTGAGCTCGAAGCCCGGCTTGTACCACATCTTTCCGCCGTTGTCCGACAGCCATTCATCGAAGTCTTCGGCATAGGCCACGCCTTCGCTGCCGGTGGCCGAACCGGAGACGGAACTGGCCCGGTAGAGGTTCCAGCGGAAGCCGCCTTCGAAAGCAATCTGCTCGACCCAGTCAAGCGACAGATTCAATCCGGCATAGATGTGGTTGGCGTTGGCGTAAAGGGCCGCGAAACTGGGATTGTCCGTGTTGTAGAACATGGCCATGTCGCGCACCAGCCGGTAACCGGCGAAGGGCTTCACCGCCAGCATCTCCGTGGGCCGCACGTCGACGCTCCCGCCCACATTGATGAGGGTGTATTCGGGCAGCAGGCGGATGGTGGGGTCGATGTAGAGGTTTTCCCGGAAGCCTTCGGCATAGGAAAAAGCCCGTTCGCCTCCGTTGACGTGGAGTTTCAGCTGGGCCGCTTTGCCCAGGGGCGTGGTGGCGGAAACATCGGGGGCTACGCGGAAATTGTATTCGCCGCCCGTCATCTTCGAAAATTTCACGCCGGCCGTGAACGCCCAGCGTTTCCAATTGTAATCGATGTGGGGGACGAGCTCAAACCAGGTGTTCGTGCCGGGCCGGTCGGCATAGAGATGGGCATACGACGACTCGTCAGGGCAGTTCCAGGCATAGAAATTACGGATGCGCAGGGAGAGACCTACCTGCCATTTGTCGGCGATGACGCCGTTGGCGAATGCCTTGAGGTCGCTTTCCAATTCGCCGGGGCCGAGGGGCAGCGCCTCTGAACAGCCGTAAAGCTGATGCAGGAAGAAAAGATGCTCGTCGAGCGAAACGCCGTACCGGGCTTCTTCTTCCACGCTTCGTGGCGTCAGCTGCAGATGGAGGGAAGTCTTCGAAAACCACTGTTGGTTAGGCATTTGCGGCACAGCTTGCGTTTCGTCCGTGCTGACGGCGGAAGAAGGATAATAGTGGAAATTGTAAAATTCCTCCGACAATCCGGCTTGAAAATCAAGCTTTTTGCCGCTCAAGCCGTAGGTAAGGGCGACGAGGTTGTCGTTGTCCCAGCTGGAGCCGGCGCCCGGCCGCGATTCGCTGCGGTGGCGGAGATTCAGGTCGAGGAAATGCTTCTCGTTGTTGAGCAGGTTGAGCCGTCCGTCGCCGATGAAGTGGAGGTGATTGCCGGCGCCCAGACGGATGTAGCCTTTGCTTTGGGCATCGGGCAGGCCGATCCGGGCTTCGGCCGGCGGCAGGGTGGTCACGTCGCCCGTCAGGCGGAGCAGGTTTTCGCCGGTGGAGAAAACGATGTCGGCTTTTTGGGGCTTGAAGGCCTCTATTTCGGGCATGGAGAAGATTTTTCCGGCGCTTTCCACTTCGGGGTTGTAGTCTTTCTCCAACAGAAGATTGCGTTGTATCGGATCATTGTCCTGGGCGGTGCCCCGCAGCGGAATCAGCAGCACGAACGCGGCGGCTGCCACAGAGAAATATCGTGTTTTCATTGGACGTTCTGGGTTGAATCGAGTTTTTTCAGACGGTCGGCGATCAGGGCGGCGATGTCGTCGTCGGCAGGGCCGTAATTTTCTTTCAGGCTGAGCAGATATTGCTTGGCTTGGAAATCGTCTCCTTGGCGCATGTACACGTCGGCCAGCAAAATGAAGGTCCGGGCCAGCCAGTAGGCTTGCGGCGTGCCGTCGTGGAGGAAGGCGTTGGCCAGGCTGATGGCTTTTTCGTTTTCTCCCTTGTCGAAACGGTATTGTGCCAAGCGGTAGCGGGCTTCGGCACCGTAGGGTGTCTGCGACTCCTTCGACAGGATTTCCAGGTCTTTGACCGCTTCGTCGGTCCGGTCGGCCTGAATCAGCGACATGACTTTGTGGTAGCGGGCTTCGCGAGCCACCTCGGGCGAGAGGTTCTTTTCCTGCAGCAGCGCGTTGGCGGCGTCCAGCAGGCTTTCCGTCTGCCCCAGCAGGGCCAGGCAACGCATCACCCCTGTTTTGGCGCCGATGCGCAGTTCCCGTTCGGCAGCCAAGGGCACCAGCTGGCGGTAATACGCCAAAGCTTCGGTGTACTGTCCGTCGCGGTAGGCGTTTTCCGAGAGAATGGTCAGCGAGGGAACGATGTACGGATTTCCGCTCAGCGGCAGAACGGCCTTCAGATAGCCCACGGCCTCGTCTTTGAAACCGAGTGCGTTGAGCAGCGAACCGCAATGGTAATTGGCGTCGGGCGCATAGTGTCCTTCGGGGTATTGGGACAGATAGTGTTTGAAGGCTTGGGCGGCTTCGGTCTGTTTGCCGTCCATCATCAGGCGTTCGGCCGCGCTGTAAAGGAGCGAATCCTGTTCTTCCACCTGGATGGTGTAGCCCGTGCCCAGGGCGGCCACGTAGTCGAGGTATTCCTGGACGCGGTTGGTGGCCACGCAGACCGACTTCAGGTCGTTGAGGGCCGTCGTGGCTTCTTCGCTGCCCGGATAGCGGCTGATGACCTGCCGGTAAGCGGCCACGGCCTTGTCAGTCTCGCCGATCTGGTAGTAAGTCAGCGCGGTCTGGATGCTGGCTTTGCGGCTGAGCGGACTGTTGGGATAATCTTTGATCAGCTTTTCGAGCGAGGCGATGGCCTTGGTTTTTTCGCCGAGGGCGAGGTAGGCTTGACCTTCTTCGTAGCGGGCGTCGTCGGCCAGTTCCGACGCGGGGAAGCGTTCGGAGAAAGTTTCCAACAACTGCGCCTTCTCGTTGTATTGTTTCTGCAGCCCCAGGCAGAAGGCTCTCCTCAGCACGGCGTAGTCGTTGCCCGAGGGGGTGAGCCGGTCGGTCTGCAGGTACCAGTCGGCGGCCTGGGTGTAACGGCGGGTCTGGAAGCAGCAGTCGCCCAGGCGGTTCAACGCATCGGCGTAGGTGGCGTCGGAACGGACGCTTTCCATATCGGTGTATTTCTTGAACCACGCTTCGGCCTGGTCGTAATCGCCCAGGTTGAAGCAGCAATAGCCCATGTCGTAGTGGGCCAGGGGCCAGGCTTTGAACTGATTGGCCTGTTTGGACGAAAGAAAACGGTTGAAGTCGTTGCGGGCTTCTTTCAGACGGTTCATCCGGTACAAGGTTTCGCCGCGCCAGAAATAGGTTTCCGGCGAATCTTCTTTCAGGGCAGTGGCGGCTTTGACCGAGGCGTTGAAATATTCCAAGGCTCCGGGGTAGACGCCGTCGTTGAAATCATCCACCCCCAAAAGGAAGAGCAGTTTGACGCGGGTGCGCTGCAGCTCGGGCGACGGGGTGATGATGCGGTTGATGAAAGAAAGGGCCTTGGCGTAATTGTTTCCGCTGAGGAAAGCGTCGGCCAGGTAGCCGTAAATGCGGTCGGCATAACGGCTTTCGGGAAATTCCTTGAGGATCCGTTCGAAGGCGTTGATCTGCTCGTTGAAGGGCGAGAAGGAGGTCTTGTAGCAGAGCAGGGCGTAATTGAAGAGGGCGCCCTCCTTGGCCGAGGGGTCGAAGTCTTCCAGCGAAGCCCTTTCGAAACTCATCCGGGCCATCTCTTCGTTGCCCATCGAAAGGTAACAGATGCCCAGGTGATAGGTGGCGTTCTGGGCAATGGCCTCTGAGCCGGCCGTGGCTTCGGAAAGAAATTCCACGGCGTGTTCCCAGTCGCGGTCCATGAAGTAAAGCATGCCGATGCGGTAGGCGTCGGCCACGGGAAAGTCTGCGGCGGTTTTGAGGAAGGTCTCGTAATACCGTTTGGCCGACTGATAATCGGTCAGCTCGTAAGCGGCGCATCCCTGCATGCGGAGCAGTTCGTTGCGGTGAGGGGTGTCCATCTCTTTCTGCTCTTCTTCGCGGGCCAGGGTCAGGACGTCTTGGTAACGTGCCTGATTGAGGTAAATCTGCATGATGAAGAAGGGTGCCGTTTCGCGGTAAGGCTTCAGGTTTTTCACTTTTTCAAAGCCTTTGAGCGCTTCGTCCCATTCGTCTTCCTGGTAGCAGATGTAGGCTTTGTAATAGGTGGCCTCGGTCAGGTAACTCCGCTCACGGCCGATGAGGATGGTGAAGAAGGTGTCGGCGGCGGCCCAGTTTTCTTGTTGCAGACGGGTGTTGGCCATGGTATAGCAGTAATCCTCGAGGTCGTTTTCCGACAAGGTGTTCAAATCGCACTGCGTCAGCAGTTTGGCCGCTTGGTCGTATTGCCCTTGGTTGACGGAGAGGATGCCCGCATACAGGTATGCCCTGGAAAGGTTGTCATCGAGGGGGAAATCGGCGATGTATGCATGCAGCAGCCGCTCGGCGTCTTTGTGGTTGAGGCGGAAGGCGGAGGCTGCCTGGACGAACCTGATTTTGCCGTCGGTCAGGGTATGGTCGGCCGTCAGCAGGGCGGACGAGGTCTCGTAAGCGGCGGCATAGTGGCCGTTGCGGTAGTCGGAGAGGGCCTCGTCGATGGCTTTTCTTTCTCCCGCACCTTGCCGGGCATATGCGCTGCAGATGCCGAGGACCAGCAGGAGGAGTGTGCAGAATTTTTTCATGACTTATTCTTGTCTGTGCAATCTGCAAATTTACGAAAAAATCAATGATTGTATCGCGCTTTTCGCGACAATCATTCCGCAGGGCGTACTTCGTGCCCGGTTCAGAGGTTCGGCAACTGCAGCATCAGTCCGGCCACCAATCCGGCGGTTTCGCTGCGCAGGCGCATGTTGCCCAGGGTGACCGCCTGAAATCCGGCCGCTTGGGCTTCTTTGACCTCATCGAGGCTGAAATCGCCTTCCGGACCGATCAGCACGATGGCGTCTTCGCCGCTTTTGGCCAGCGTCTTGAGGGGCAGCCGCGGGCCGGCTTCTTCTTCGCTGTAACAGTGACAGATGTATTTCCCCTTCAGGCCTTCGGGCAATCCGTGCCGCAGAAATTCGCTGAATGCGGTCAGTTCGCCGATGACGGGGAGCGTGGCCCGCTGCGACTGTTTCATGGCCGATACGGCTATCTTCACCATACGGTCGGTTTTGAGCACTTTGCGCTCCGAGAATCGGGTCTGGAGGAAAAATATGCCGTCGATGCCGGTTTCGGTGAGCTTTTCCACCATCCATTCCATCCGGTCGAGGTTTTTGGTCGGCGCGACGGCTGCGTAGATGCGGGCGGGCGGCGGCGTTTGGGGAAGGGTCTCGACGAGTTCTATGGCGCAGTGTTTGGGGTGGGCGGCGGCGATGCGTCCGCGGTAGAAACAACCTTTGCCGTCGGTCAGGGTGATGAGGTCGCCCTCCGTTTTGCGGAGCACGCGTACGCAGTGGGCCGATTCTTCTTCTGAAAGGAAGGGATTTTCCTGTATGTCGGGCGCATAAAACAGTTGCATGTCGCTTATCTTTACAGTGGGAACTTGATAAAACAATAAGAGGGATTTGCATCCCTCTTATCCCGGAAATCACTGTCTCCCGACGGTTTTTTCCGTAAACCTTAAATCTAATACCATGAAAAACACGTTGCAAATGTATGTTTTGTTCTTTTAAGATGCAAACGCGGGTTTAAAAAAAACGTTTTTCCGTTTGAGCTTCGAAGAAAGTCCAAAGGGGATCGTCGGCGGGGACGGGGGCGACGATGTCGATGCACGCTTTGCTGACGGGATGGATGAACTCGATGCGCCGGGCGTGGAGGGAGATGCCGCCGTTGGGGTTGGAGCGGGGAAATCCGTATTTGAGATCTCCTTTGATCGGGCAGCCCATTCCGGCCAATTGGCAGCGGATTTGGTGGTGCCGTCCGGTTTTCAGGTCTACCTCCAGCAAGGTGTAAGCGTCGGAGCGGCCGATGACGCGATAGTGGAGAATGGCTTTTTTCGAGCCGGGTTTTTCCCGGTCGGACACGTATGATTTGTTCTGTTGCTCGTTGCGCGTGATGTATTGCTCAAGCGTGGCTTCTGCCAGGCGGGGAGGCGTTTTGACGATGGCCCAATAGGTTTTGTGGACTTCGCCGTCGCGGAACATGGCGTTGAGGCGGGTCAGCGCTTTGCCGGTCTTGGCAAAAATGACCGTGCCCGTGACCGGCCGGTCAAGGCGGTGGGTGACGCCGAGGAAAACGTTGCCGGGCTTCTGATATTTTTCTTTGAGCCATTGCTTCAGGCGCTCTTCAAGCGATTCATCGCCGGTGCGGTCGGCTTGAACGATTTCTGAACAGGCTTTGTTGACGATGAGCAGGTGATTGTCTTCGTAAAGGACGGTCATGGCGTGGCAGGATATTTCAAAACGGCTTTCAGCATGGTTTGCAAAAAAAAAGACCGTATCGGAGTGCGATACAGTCTGAAGGGAAGGGGTAACAGAAGCAATCGCTCAGCCTCTTCAGGCAAGGGCGTTGATCTGCTTGGCCAAACCTGACTTGAGATTGGCGGCTTTATTCTTGTGAATGATGCCTCTCTTGACCAAACGGTCCAGCATCGAACTCACCTTGCTCAGAGCGGCCTGGGCTTCAGCCTTGTCGGTCATGGCGCGGAGGTCACGGACGGCGTTGCGGGCGGTCTTGGCGTAGTAGCGGTTGTTCAGACGTCTGGTCTGGGTCTGACGGATTCTCTTCAACGATGATTTGTGGTTTGCCATTTTTTCAAAGCATTTTAAGTTAGTAGTCCATAGCAGAATCGAACTGCTCTCTCAAGAATGAAAATCTTGCGTCCTAACCGATAGACTAATGGACCGGCCTGTGCAAAACGGCTGACGCCCGTTGGCGCTGTCTTTTTTGCGGCTGCAAAGATATGGCAAATATTTTAGATGCCAAATATTTTGCGATTTTTTTTGCTCGCCGGGAGTCGGTCACCTTTCCGGAAGCCTGTCTGGTGTCCGAATCAAGTTCAAAAGAATTTCAAAAATCAAAAATCAAGCACCTACGGGATTTCGTAAGTGCTTGATTGCCAACGTGGGCGCTAACGGATTCGAACCGCTGACCCTCTGCTTGTAAGGCAGATGCTCTAAACCAGCTGAGCTAAGCGCCCCTTTTTGGGGGACCCCTTCGCAAAGGCGCTGCAAAAGTAGTGCTTTTTTCCTTCGGACAAAACTTTTGCCGCGAAAATCGCTTCATCTTTTATTTTGTCCGAAAGGCGTAAAACCTCCGGATTTTATGTACGTTTGCCGGACAAGTAATCACCGCTGTAAACCATTATTCCCTCTGTCTTATGAAGAAATTGACTATTGTTTTGACGGTCAGCTTGATGATGTGTTTGACGATTCGATCTGAGGTCCCCGCTGACGCCGCCATTGAAAACGGGCCCTTCGAGCCTTCGTGGACCTCGCTTTGCGGGCTTTATCAGGCACCCGAGTGGTTTGCCGATGCCAAATTGGGCATCTGGGCTCATTGGGGCTTGCAGTGCGTGCCCGAAGACGGTGACTGGTATGCCCGCTCGATGTATCAACAGGAGCAGGGCCGTTACCGCAACCACCTCGAAAAATATGGCCATCCTTCTGAACACGGCATGATAGATTTCATCCCCGAATGGAAAGCGGAGAAATTTGATGCGGAGGCCTTGGTGACCTTATATAAGGAGGTAGGCGCGCGCTATTTCGTCTGCATGGCCAACCACCACGACAATTTTGACAATTACAATTCCCTCTACCAGCCTTGGAATTCGGTCAATATGGGCCCTCACCGCGACATCGTCGGTGAATTTGCCTCTGCGGCGCGCGCTTGCGGCCTGCGCTTCGGCGTCAGCAACCACTCGTCGCACGCCTGGCATTGGTTCCAGACAGCATACGGCTATGATGCCGAAGGGCCGATGGCCGGCGTCCGCTACGACGCCTGGCGCCTGAACCGCGAATCGGGTAAGGGAAAATGGTGGGAAGGCTATGACCCCCAGCAATTTTACGGCGGGCCGAGCATGGTCATCCCCGACGGCTTCACCAATTTGGATTCGATGGCGGCCTGGCACAACAGCCACGACCGCGTCTGGACTGAACATATTCCCGAAGAAAATCCCGAATTCGCCCGGACCTGGTTTCTCCGATGCAAACAGTTGATCGACGACTACCGTCCCGACCTGGTCTATTTCGACGACGAAAAGGACCTGCCGATGGAACACTACGGGCTGGAAATCGCTGCCCACTATTACAATCAGAGCATCAAGTGGCACGACGGACAGAACGAAGCGGTGGTGACCTGCAAACGTTTGTCGGACGAGCAGCAGAAGGGCGTGGTGATGGACTGTGAGCGCGGCGCTTTTGCCGATATCTCTCCCCGTCCGTGGCAGACCTGCATGTGCATCGGCAGCTGGCATTACAACCGCAGCCTGTATGAAAAAGGCGGCTACAAGACGCCCGAACGCGTCGTCAAGACCTTTGTTGACATCGTCAGCAAGAACGGCAATCTGTTGCTCAACATTCCGCTCCGGGGCGACGGCAGCATCGACGAAAAGGAAATGGCTTTCCTCGAGGCCTTCAAGGCGTGGCTCGACGTCCACGGCGTCGGTATTTTCGGCACGCGTCCCTGGCGGGTTTACGGCGAAGGGGAAGTGCAGACCCAAAACAGCGGCTCATTCCGTGAAAACGAGAAAAAACAGGAGGCTTTGAGCGCCAAGGACATCCGCTTTACTCAGAAAGACGGCATCGTTTATGCATTTTTTCTGGGCTTCCCCCAGGAGAAAACCCTCTCCATCCACGCCATGGGCAAGCAGGCTGAAACCATGACGGGACTGAAAATCAAAAAGGTGTCGATGCTGGGCACCGACAAGAAAGTGAAGTGGTCGCAGCGCGACGATGCGCTCGTGCTCTCCATGCCAGACGTGCCCGATACCGGTCTGACCGTCGGTTTTGCCATTGAATTACGATAAGCGCAGCACGGCGTCGGCCAGGCTGAGGGCTGCGGGGCGGTGGGTGATGCAGATGATGGTTTTGTGCCCCTTGTATCGCTCGCTGAGGCGCCGGAGCAGTTCGCTCTCGGTTTCGGCGTCGAGGGCCGAAGTGGCCTCGTCAAGGATGAGGATGCCGCCGGGCCGCAACAGGGCGCGGGCGATGGCGATGCGTTGGGCCTGTCCTTCGCTCAACCCCCGGCCGATGTCGGAGCAGGCGGTCTCGAGCCCTGCGGGGAGGTCGTCAACAAAATCGGCCACGGCCAGGTGAAGCGCTTCGCAGAGCTCGGCGTCGGTGGCTTCGGGCTTGGCCATCAGCAGGTTTTGCCTCAGGGTTCCGCTCATCAGGCTGTTCCCTTGGGGCACGTACATGAAATTGCACCGGGTCTCGGGTGATGATTCGGCTTCGCGCCGCCCGTCGTAGAGCACCGCTTTCCCCCCGCTTTTTTCCAACATCGCCATCATCACTTTCACCAAGCTGCTTTTGCCGGCGCCCGTCGGCCCGACAATGGCGGTCATCCGGCCGGGGCGGAAGTCGAAACAGAGCCGTTCGAAAATCTTTTGTTCCTGCCCTTCGTAACCGAACGACAACGCTTCCAGGCGGATGCCGGGCGCGCCTTCCAGCAGGATGGGCGCCGCTTCCCGTTCTTGCGGCAGCTCCTCGATTTCCATCAGGCGTTCTTCGGCCGAAAGGGCCTGAATCAGCGCCGGGATGTAGTTGGCCAGTTGCGCCACCGGCCGCTGTATCTGCCCGACGAGTTGCAGGAAGGCCACCATCATGCCGTAGGTGACGGTGTGGCGGCTGATGCCGAAAGCGCCCCAGAAAAAGGCGGCGGCGTATCCGGTGGCAAAGCCTATCTGCAGGAAGGTGCCGGCCACGGCGCGGTAATCGAGGCGGCGGAGGGTTTTCTGCAACACGTTCTCTTGAAGCGTGTGCATGCGTTCTTGTGCGCGTTGCGTGCCGCCCAGCATCTTGATGAGCATCCGCTGCAGGATGTTTTCCATCAAGTGTGTCTGTATGGCGGCTTCTCCTTCGCGGATTTCCGTCGACAGACGCCGCATGGTCCGGAAAAACAGGCGGCTGGCCAGAACGGCCGCCGGCATGATGATCAGCAGTATCCACGTCAGACCGGGCTCCATGGTAAAGAGGTAGACTGAGGCCGCCGTGAGCTGCATGAGGGTCGTCACGATATCGGGCAGCGTCTCGCAGAGGAAATCGACGGTGACCCGCAGATCTTCGCTCAGGCGGTTCGCGGTGTCGGCGGTGTGGTATTTTTCCTGTCCGTTCCAAGTGCTGCGCATCACCTTTTCAAAGGCGGAGGCCCGGGCGGCGTTGGCGGCTTTGACGGTGATGCGCCCCTTCCAGTAGCGGGCCGACACGCGCACGGCAATCTGTGCGGCCATGACGGCGGCCATGATGACGGCGGCCCGGCTGATGGAATCTGCCAACTGACCCGTGGCGATGTCGACGGTCTGTTTGCTCGCCCATACGAAGAGGAGCGAAAGGGCCACTTCGGCCAGGCCGAGCAGGCAAGCCACAACGATTTTCCACCCGATGGGGCGGAGGTGGCGAATCAAGCCTTGGCAACAGGAACGGAAATCTTTCACGGCGGTTTGAGACAGGGACGGTTTGAACAATCAGTCGTCGATCAGGCCGGCTTCACGCCAACCTTCGCATATGTTGGCGGCGTCGGCGGCGGCCTGCGAGCGGTCGATGCCGTATTGCCCGACCAGGGCATCGGCCAGGTCATCGACCGTGAAGGCGTCCTTTCCCTTGACGCTTTCCCAAAGGAAGGCGGCAGATTCGTTGAGCACGATCATTTTGTTGAAATTGACGCGCGCGGTGGCTTCAGGGGTGAGGATGTGGTCCTTGCCCAGACGGCGCAGCTTGAAACAGTTTTTGGTTTTCATAATTTTACAGGAACGGGCTCAGTTAAGTTTGCCTGTTTTGATGTTTTGGATTTTGCGTTTGATGAAGGCGGAGAGGTCTGACCATCTGAAGGCTTTGAGCAGGCGCAGACGACGCCGGCGCTGAGCGACGGAAAGGGCATTCCACCAGCGGGCGCGCCGGAGGGCTTTTTCGCTGCGGCAATCGACCCTGCGATGCGGTTTGAGCACCTCGATGGCTATGCCGGCAATGTCTGTCTCGAGGCAGCATTCCGTGCCCGTCAGGTTGCCGTCGCCTTTGAGCGTGACGTTTCCGTTTCCGATGCTCACGATGCGGTGCAACACCCACCGGCCGTCGGCCAGACGGGCCAGGGCTATGTCGCCGGGCTTCAGGCGGTCGGTCTTGCGCAGAACGACGCTGTCGCGGTCGCCCAGGATGAAGGGGCGCATGCTGTCGCCGCGGGTCAGCAGTTCCGACTCGCGTCCTTCGGCCAACAAAGCGGCCACTTCCGACAGCAGAATGTCGTTGGCGACGATGAGCCGTTCTCGGGTCAATGGCTTGCTCATGCTGGCGTGACGGCTTGGTGACAGACGCGGGCGGCTTCGGTGTCGGGCCGGCAGAAGAGGTTGAAGGCGGGGGCGTTCATCACGGCGCCTTCAAGGGTTTCGTGCAGGTCGTCGGCCATCTGACCGTTTTTGAGCCCGGAGCAGGAGGACCACAGCAGGGCATAGGCCTCGAAAATGTCGAGCTTCACCGCCTGGTTTTCCGGGCTGCGGCGTATTTGGACGAAGGCTCCGACGGGACATTCGATGTTGCGGTAGCAGGGGGTTTTGCCGCTCCAGGGGGAGCCGTAGACGATGACCTCCCCGCTGTCGGGCCATACCCTGACCACGGGGTTGTCGTCGTTGAGCAGTTCGCTTCCCGCGATGGCCTTCAGCCACTGTTGGCTGTGGGTGCTTTTTCCCGTGCCGCTTTTCGCCAGGAAGAGGTATCCTTTGCCGTCGCAACGGATCACGGAGGCGTGCATTTCGAGGGTGAACTTTGACGCCGTCGTAAAGGCATAAAGCAGCATCAGGGTATTGTTGATGCAGAACACGGCATCGCTCAGGCGGCGGCTGAGGATATGGAGCGCCGCGTCACGGTAGTCGGGCGTGGTGCGTGCGATGCCCGTCGTGCTCAGGCGGCTGTCGGGCGCCATCTCTATCTGCTTGAAGTCTTCGCCTTCATAGAGTTTCACCACCGTTTCGCCCGGTTCTGCGGGTTCATCGGAGATGACGGTCATCGGCCGGTCTTCAAAACCGTCCGACAAGCGCAGCGAGAACAGCGGTTCCGTCACCGGCTCCGTTGCGAACGGACGGTATTGTTCCAGCGCCGCCCACAACGGCGAAGCGTCGGGCAACTGCAGGTGGAAGACGTGCTGGGCAACTTTGAAGGCTCGGATCAAGGTCAGAAGAGATAATTGAGTTGCACGTAGACGCCGAGGCCGTCGTTGTCGGTCTTCTTGAAGGCCTTGCCGAAATCGGCCGAGAGCACGAAGTTTTCGTTCATCGCTATCTTCAAGCCGCAACCGGCCGACATGTGCAAGCCGTCGTTTTCGCCCGTAAAGCAGTCGCTGTAAAGCGGATAAGTCTTGTCCGTGTCAAGCTGTGCCGCTGCCAGGGCAGCGCTGACCGCCGCCTCGTCGATGTCAACCTTGGAAAGGGTGTAACCGGCGTCGAAGAAGGGGTTCAGGCCGACGTAGAAACTCTGACGGCCGATGTTGAAAGACACGACTTTCCAGCGGAGTTCGAAGTTGGCATAAGATACGGCGTCACCGACCATCCGGTTCTGCAACACGCCGCGCACGGTGTAGCCGCCGCCCACGCCCATCGTCATCGAACGCTTGGCGTAGGGCACCAGCATCTGGCTCATCCGGTAGAAGGGCATGCGGTTGTTGCCGATGGTGCCCTGCGCGGCCAGACGGTAGGCGAACGTCAGCGGTTTGGCGATGGGGATATACTGACGGTGGATAATGCTGTAAGCCAGGTAAGGCGACTCGCTCACGCCCGGCAGGGCCCACTCCAGGAAGGCCTCGGTGTAGATGCCCCGCGAAGGATTGGTCTGCGCGTTTCTCGAATCGTATGACAGACCGCCCCTCAGAGTCATCAGGAAACCGCCGTCGGCCTCCTTTTCGTTGATGATGCCCGTTTTGCGATAAGTCTCATAAAGCGTGGCCACGCCGGGATCCATCTTGTCGTATGTTTCGTAATCCAGCGAGTTGATCCAGTAGTTGTAAAAGCCGATTCCGCCCAGCCAATTGAGGTTTTTCACCCCGACGTTGCCGCTGAAGTCGCCCTGCAGGTAGAGCCGTTTCTGGCTCATGTCATAGAAACCCGTACTGTTCTTTTCACCGTAGATCCGGTCGCAGAAACGGGAGGCCTCGTTGGTCAGGGTGTATTTCGACGAATAACCGTTGAAACCGTAGAAGTCTTGCACGGGGTTGCCGATGAAGCCCACGTCGATGAACGAGTGGATGCCTTTGATGAGGCGGTCGGAGTCGTAATAGATGCGGCCCACATAGGTGCCCTTGGTGTACCACGAGCCTTCCATGTAGAGCGAATGGTCGTACGTGGGATAGCGGCTGCCGTCGCCATAGTGGAACAGGTTGACGATGAGACCCATCTGGAGCCCCATGTCGGTGCTGTAGGAAACGGCGGGGAGGGCTCCGAAAGAGAAGCCTGTCTTGATGATGTTGCCGTCGGCGTCGGTCACTTTTTCTTTCTTTGCCTGGGCCGGCAACAGGGTCAGTGCGGCCATGGCGGCGGCGAGGGTCAGTTTGGTCAGATGTTTCATAGGGTCGGTTTTAATCGGGAACAAAATCCGCGTGCAAAAATAATATGCAAAATTCATATCTCCGTGCGCAAAATTAGTAATATCATTTACGATAGAACCCGTTACTATCTGAAAATAAATTATCTTTGCGCCCGTTAACCCGAAAAAAGGAAAAATGATCAGAGAACAATTGGCATCGCTCGACACCGTCAATCTGGCTTTTGGCGGCGGAACCGGCCTGGTGATGGGTTGCGTATTGGCCCTCATCATGTTCGGCGTGGCCCTGAGCATCAAGTGGGAAACCCTCAAAAACGTCTTCGTCAACCCGAAATCCATCCTGACGGGCCTGACCCTCCAGTGGATAGGTCTGCCGGCCGTCACCTTCCTGCTCATCGTCATCTTTCACCGCCTGCTGACGCCGATGGTGGCGCTGGGCATGGTGCTGGTGGCCTGCTGCCCCGGCGGCAACATCTCCAACTTCATGTCTAATTTCTCGAAAGGCAACGTGGAACTTTCCGTCAGCATGACGGCCGTGGCCACGGTCTTTTCGCCGCTCGTCACCCCCTTCAACTTCTGGTTCTGGGGCAACCTGCTGCTCCGCTACCTCCAGGCTTCCGAAAACCTGGTCGTCCCGCAGTTGGAGATTCCTCTTTCGGAAATCCTCACCACGGTGGGCATCATTCTGGCCGTGCCTATCGTAATAGGTATGCTGTTTGCCGCCAAGTGCCCCCGCGCGGCCGAAAAAATCAAGAAACCTTTTTCCATTTTCTCGCTGGTGGTCTTCGCCGTGATGGTGTTGGGCATGTTCATTCCCAATTGGGACATGTTCGTCCATTACATCATTTTCATCTTCATCCTGGTGTTGATTCACAACGCCTGCGCTTTCGGCACCGGTTTCCTCGGCGCTACGGTGATGAAGCTCCCTGCCCGTGACCGCCGTTCCATCACCATCGAAGTGGGCATCCAAAACTCCGGCCTCGGCCTGACCTTGCTGCTCAATCCGAAAATTTTCGACCCCGTCATCTGGAACAACCCCGAAACGGGCATCATGTATGGCGGTATGCTGTTCGTGACGGCCTGGTGGGGCATCTGGCACATCATTTCCGGTCTGACCGTCGCCACCATTTTCCGCCGCAAACCTTTGCCCGAAGAGGCGGCCGGCGCCCCGGTCGAAGCAGCCTGACGCCGCTTGCTTTCTTATGTCAATGAACCGTTTCCTCTTTGGACATCTCTGTCTGGCCTTGCTCTTCGCGGCGGTCGGCCTGACTGCTTGCGGCGGACAGAAAAAACACAGCAACAAGACCATGCCCGCTTCTGTGTCCGCCCCCGCTTTTTCGGCCGATTCGGCCTATGCGTTCACGGCCCGTCAGATGGACTTCGGCGCGCGTGTGCCCGGTACTTCGGCTCACCGCGCTTGCGGCGACTTTTTCGTGGAAACGCTGACCCGCTACGGGGCCGTCGTGACGCAGCAGGAGGATTTCGTCACCGCTTACGACGGTTCGAAAATGCCTTTGCGCAACATTGTCGCCGCTTATCGGCCCGAACTGGCCCGCCGCATCTTCGTCTCCGCTCACTGGGATTGCCGTCCCTGGTGTGACCAGGATGCAGCGAAATATCATCATACCCCTGTGCCCGGCGCCAACGACGGCGCCAGCGGTGCGGCTGTGTTGCTGGAATTGGCCCGGCAGTTGCAGACGCTGACGGCCGAAGGGAAAGATTTCAACCTGGGCGTCGATCTGATTTTCTTCGATGCGGAAGACGCCGGTACGCCCTCGTGGGAGACCCGTCACGACGAAGACAGTTGGTGTCTGGGTTCGCAATACTGGGCGCGCAGGCCGCACGTCGACGGCTACCGCGCCGAATACGGCATCCTGCTCGATATGGTCGGCGGACAGCGTCCGGGATTTTTCCTCGAGCAGATTTCGATGGTCTATGCCGCCGACGTCCTTTATAAGGTCTGGGACAAGGCCGCGGCGCTGGGCTACGGCGGCTTGTTCATCAACCGTACGGGCGGCGCCATCACCGACGACCATCTTTTCGTCAACCGGCTGGCAGGCATACCCTGTATCGACATCATCGATTTCGACGAATCGCTGATGGGCGGGTTTCCCGACACCTGGCATACCCACCGCGACGACCTGGCCCATATCGACGCCTCATCGCTCCAGGCGGTCGGCGCCACGGTTCTGGCCGTCATTTGCGACGAAGCCGCCGCACGCTGAAGCAGTCATGTTGAAAGCTTTTATGCAGGCAGGACGCCTCGAAGCGGGGTGTGACGAGGCCGGGAGGGGCTGTCTGGCGGGTCCGGTCTATGCGGCCGCCGTCGTGTTTCCCCCTTCGCTGACTTCCGACGCGGAAGCCTGCGCGGCATTGGCCCGGCTCAACGACTCCAAACAACTGACCGAAAAACAACGCTATGCCCTGCGGCCCGCCATCGAGCGCTATGCCTTGAGTTGGGGGGTGGGCATCGTTTCAGCGGCCGAGATTGATGAAACCGACATTCTGCGCGCTTCATTGCTGGCCATGCACCGCGCCGTGGCCTCGCTGAGCGTCTGTCCGGAACATCTGCTCATCGACGGCAACCGTTTCCGCACCGTGGCGCAGTTGCGGCTGAAACCCGGTCAGTCGGCCATCAGGAGCGATTATCCCGTCATTCCGGCCACGACCGTCATCAAGGGCGATGCCACCTTTCTCTCCATTGCGGCGGCTTCGGTCCTGGCCAAAACCTATCGTGACGATTGCATGAACGCGCTCGACGCCGAGTTTCCGCAATATTGTTGGAAAGAAAACAAGGGCTATCCCACGGCCGCTCACCGGCAAGCCATCCGCGCGACGGGTACTTCGCCTTATCACCGGCTTTCGTTCCGTCTGCTGGACGACGATCCGCAGCTGAGTCTGTTTTGAAGTTCCGGGCGCTTCAGCCTTCGGCTTTTTGTTCGTTGTGGTGCTTCAGCCTTCGGCCGGTTGTGGGTCAGCCTTCGGCTTTTTGCACCTGCGCCATGACGCGGAGGAAATTGCCGCCCATCACCTTTTCCGTTTCCGCTTCGGTGTAGCCGTCGCTGAGCAGGCGCCGCGTCAGATTGAAGAGTTCGGATGAGTCGTTGCAGCCCTTCACGCCGCCGCCTCCCTCGAAGTCGCTGCCGATGCCGACGTAATCGATGCCGACCAGTTGGCGGACATAGTGGATATGGGCCACGACGTCGTCGAGCGAAGCGTTGCCTCCGTTGACGAGAAAGCCGCGGTAGAGACAGATGCCCATCAGGCCGCCTTGGGCCGCCAAGGCCTTGATCTGCTCGTCGCTGAGGTTGCGCCGGTGGCCGCACAGTGCCTTGACCGACGAGTGGGAACAGATGACCGGGGCTTTGGAACAGGCCAAAGTGTCCCAAAAGGTTTTTTCTGAAGCGTGCGAGAGGTCGACCATCACGCCCCGTCGGTTGAGGGCGGCCACGACTGCCCGTCCGAACGGGCTCAGGCCGTCGTGCTCGGGGCGGTCCTGAGCGGAGGCGGAATCGCAGATGTCGTTGTGACCGTTGTGGCAGAGGGTCAGGTAGACGATGCCCTTGTCGGCGAAATAATCTGCTTTCGAGAGGTCACGGCCCAGGGCATAACCGTTTTCGATGCCCAGAAAGACGGCCTGTTTGCCTTCGGCCTTGAGCCGCCGGGCGTCGGCCGGGGTGCGGGCTATGCCGGCGCGGTCGGCATATAAAGCCGTCTGCCGGAGGGTCTCGTCAATCAGGCGGTCGGCCTGGAGAAAGGCGGCATTGAGCCCTGCGTCGTCGCGCGAAAGCTGACGGATATAGGCGGCGGCCACGATGCTGTCCCAGGCCCCGTTTTTCATCTTGTCGAGGTTCACCCGCGAGCTGACGACGGTCAGTTGCTCTTCGCCCCGGGCGGTGAAATCGATTTTGCCCCGTTCGATGCTTCCGCCGTGGCAGAGGTCGTAGTCGCCTTCGTAAAACATCGGCACGTCGGTGTGGGCGTCGAAGCAGAGGGCCCGGTCGTGAAGCCGGCGCGTGCGGCGATACAGGGCGGCCTCGTCGGTCAGCCAGCGGAAGAGGCGGTTCATGACGGGCTGGGTGGCGGTCAGGCATTCGGGGTGCCACTGCACGGCCAGGAAGGGTTTGCCTTCGGCCGACTCGACGGCCTCCACCACTCCGTCAGGGGAAAAAGCCGATGCCCTGAGCAAAGGAAAGTCAGGCGAGAGTTCGGCGGGCCGGTCGGCGGGGAAACGGTAGAGTTCGCGGATGGCCTGGTGGTGGAACGAATTCACTTGCAGTTGTTCCTCCTGAAGAATCGCTGAAAGGCGGGTGTCGGGCAAAACCTTCACCTCGTGGGTGGCTTGGTCGCGGGGTGCTTCCTGCGAATGGGCCAACAGGGGCGCGGATGGCGACGGAACGCTCAGCGAGGACGGTTTTTGGCCGTATTCGCTGGGGAGGTCCTGGAAAAGCTTGCCGCCGCAGGCCAATGCCATGAGCTGAGCGCCCCGGCAGATGCCGAGGACAGGCATCTGGCGCGCCATGGCCCGACGCATCAGGACGATTTCATAGGCGTCGCGCTCGGGGTTGAGCGAGCCGGCGGCCGGCGAAAGGGGCTCGCCGAGGAGGGCTTCGGTGAAGTCGGCGCCTCCGGTAAACAACACGGCATCGACGCCGTCGAGCAAGGTGTCAACGATATCGTCGTCGGGCGTTATGGGCGGAAGCACTACGGGGCAGCCGCCGTTGTCGGCCACCGCGCGGACGTATGCCATCGAGAGGAGCTGTTGGCCGGTCTGTCGGTCGTAATTGCCGGTCAGGGCGATGAGGGGCAGTTTCATGGCGCTTTTCAGAAGCTGTTTTGAAGAGGTTCGCGAAAGGGTTTCAAAACGGCTTCTCAACCCTGCTGCAGGTCGTAAAGTTTTTTGAAGACGCCGGCCTTTTCGAGGAGTTCGGCCTGGGTGCCCCGCTCCACGATGCGTCCTTCGTGCAACACGCAGATGAGGTCGGCGTTGCGGACGGTCGAGAGGCGGTGGGCAATGACGATGGTGGTGCGGTTTTTCATCAGGTTTTCAAGGGCTTCCTGCACCAGGCGCTCCGATTCGGTGTCAAGGGCGGAGGTGGCTTCGTCGAGAATCAGGATGGGCGGATTCTTGAGGATGGCCCGGGCTATGCTGATGCGCTGGCGCTGGCCGCCGGAGAGTTTGCTGCCGCGGTCGCCGATGTTGGTGTCGTAGCCGTTTTCGGTGGCCATGATGAAGTCGTGGGCATTGGCGATTTTGGCCGCTTCGATGACCTCCTCGCGGGTGGCGTTTTCCACGCCGAAGGTGATGTTGTTGTAGAAGCTGTCGTTGAAGAGGATGGCTTCCTGGTTGACGTTGCCCATCAGCGCGCGCAGGTCGGTCAGGCGCAGGTTGCGGATGTCGGTGCCGTCGATGGTGATGCTGCCTTCGCACGTGTCATAAAAGCGGGGCAGGAGGTCGACCAGGGTCGATTTGCCCGAGCCCGATTGGCCGACCAGGGCCACGGTCTTGCCCTTGGGAATGGTCAGGTCGATGTCGCGCAGCACCCAGTCGTTTTGGTAACGGAAGCTGACGTGGCGGTATTCGATGGCCTCGTTGAAGCCGTTGAGCTTTTGAGGTTCGGCCGGCTCCTTGATGTCCGATTCGGCCAGCAGGATGCGGTCGATGCGCTGCATCGAGGCCATGCCTTTTTCGATGCTGTACCAGGCTTGCGAGAACGACTTGGCGGGATTGATGATGCTGTAGAAGATGACCAGGTAATAGATGAAGACCTGGGCGCTCAGGGCGCCGGCCGATCCGGAGAGGATGAGCTTGCCGCCGAACCAGATGACTACGGCGATGATCATCGTGCCGAGGAATTCGCTCATCGGGTGGGCCAGTTGCTGGCGGCGGAAAATGCGGTTGGAGGTGCGTCGCAGCACGTTGTTTTCGCGGTCGAAGCGGTCATACATCTTCCCTTCGGCGTTGAAGGCCTTCACGATGCGCAGGCCGGAGAGGGTTTCTTCGATGAGGGTGAGGATTTCGCCCCATTTGTCCTGGGCCGCCCGCGAGGGCTTTTTCAGTTGCTTGCTCACGCCGCCCAGGAGCCAGATGGTGACGGGCAGGAGCACCAGCACGAAGAGGGTGAGTTTCCAGCTGATGATCCAGAGGGTGGCGAAGTAGATGACGATCATGATCATGTTTTTGAAAAACATGTCGAGCGAGTTCATCACGGAGGCTTCCACTTCGGTCACGTCGCCCGACATGCGGGCGATGATGTCGCCTTTGCGCTCGTCGGAGAAGAAGCCGATGGGCAGAGAGAGGATTTTCCTGAAAATCATGTTCCTCAGGTCACGCAACACCGAGGTGCGGATGGTGATCATGTTGAGCGAGGCCAGGTAGGTGAAGCCTACTTTGAGCATGGCCGTCACCGAGAGGAAGGCGCCCAGCACCAGCAGCGTGAAGCCGCCGCCTTTGGCTGAGATGACGTTGAGGATGAAGTAATAGAAATTGTCTTTCAGGGCTTCGCCCATATCGGCCAGCGGCAGGCTGAAGACGTCGGGGTGATAGGTGTAGACGACGTCGGTTTTCAGTTGGAAGAGGATCTCCAGGATGGGGATGATCATCGCGAAGGAGAAGAGGCTGAACAGGGTCGACAGCAGGTTGTTGACGATGTTCAGGGCCACTTGCCCGCGGTAAGGCGGTATGAGGCGGTGGAGCAATTTGAGGAATTCTTTCATAAGCGCGCGCTGAGGAGCTTGTTTCAAAGCAGCTTCTAATCCGCTGCGAAGGTATGAAATTCGTTCCGCTCAGCAAAACACTTTCTCTTTCGCTCCGCAACCCCCGGTCTGCTCCGGCCTTCGGCCTTAGCAGCCGCTTGTTTTCGCTGAAAACCCCGGTCTGCTCCGGCCTTCGGCCTTAGCAGCCGCTTGTTTGTTGTTGTCGCTGTTGTCACCGATCGCTCATTTCAAATCTCGATGCACGATTTGACCGTTTCGTGCATCGAGAATTTCCCGCTCAGCCGTTCCCTGCGGCTGCCCCCCGCCCTCGGCCGCTGAGACGGTGGTAACCTCCGTCCGGCAGTGTAAATAGACAAGGTGTGATGCACTGTCAGGAAAAGGGCTGAACCACTTCAGTTCAATTTTTCATCAGGGCTTTCTTGCGAGTGATTGCCAAATAATGCTATCTTTGCAAAAATAAAGGAAATATGCCGGAAGTCAGTTCTTTCTATGGGATAGCGATTTATATGTATATGAGCGAGCACAATCCTCCTCATTTTCATATAAAGTATCAGGATTATGAAGCCATTATGACAATTGATGGCGTCGTTACCGGAACTCTTCCCAGAAGGGCACTGAATATGGTTTATGAATGGGTCGATTTGCATAAAGATGAACTTTTGGCCAATTGGGAAAGGATGGAAAAGAAGGAAACCCTCATGAAAATAGATCCTCTGAAGTAATATGATAAAAGTCACCAAGGCAGATTATCTTTCAGGTTATGTTCTGTTGCTGACATTCAGCGACGGGGCAGTTAAGTCTTTTGACTTCTCGACCGTCTATAACGAAGGTATCTGCATAAAGCTTCAGGATTTGGCCTACTTCCGCAACTTCCGGCTGGATCCGTTTTCTGTTGATTGGAACAATGAAATAGGCTTCGCTCCCGAATTTCTCTACGAGAACGGAACACCGATGACGATATAACTACTTCCCCGCAGGGGGAAGCGAAAGGGGCCCTATTAAAAAGACCGCTTGGAAATGATTCCGGGCGGTCTTTTTTGTGACTCCTGCAGCTATTTGCATATGCCACTTTCGGCCTCGACCATAACGAGTATTCGGGATTCTTCCAGAATGTGATGACGTTGGAGGATCTGTTCGTGTAATCTGCTGAAACTTCAAGAATTCAGCAGCGGGCCGATGTCTGGCAGGCCGAGTGCGCGGGACAGATCGAGGAGGGTTCCGCTTTCGGTATGAAGCCAGGCAAGAATGCCGGTGTATTCACCGGAACAATCACGCTTGATGATTTGTTCATATAGTCAGAGCCGGTGACATAGATTCGAGCACTCGCTGAGATACTTGAAATTCGATGTAAAAGTGCTGTCTTAGTGGGGCCAAAAAATTTGTAGAATTCTGCAACCTTTCGGCTCTTTGTCCGTATCCTGGCCTTGTTCAACAATACTTCTTTGCGGCCCTGAAACAACTGCTCAGAAGAGTTTGTGAAACACTTCAATGGCCTGATATTCGGGCATGCCCAGTTCGTCGTAGATGCGGGCGGTGTTTTGGGTGCGGTCTTCGGCCCGCTGCCAAAACTCTCTGGGATCGTCGCCGGGGAAGGGCACAATGTCCTTTTGGGAAAGGTGGTGATAGATGGCATGGCGCTTCTCCACGACCTCGTCGGGACTCAGCGGAACGGCCATATCCACGCGGCTGATTTCCCATTCCATCCAAGCTCCGCGGTACATCCAGACGTGACATTCGTTGATCCACGCAGCCCCTTCGGCCCGCAGCTGTTCGAGCGCCTCGAGCGCCACTTCCGTGCAGACCCGGTGGGTTCCGTGCGGGTCGGCCAGGTCGCCGGCCATGAAAATCATATGGGGCCGAACCTCGTTCATCAACTTTTTCACGATGTCAACGTCGGCCTGAGAACGGGGATTTTTCTTGATGCCGCCCGACTCGTAGAAGGGCAGATTCAGGAAATGCACGTTCGTCTCGTCGTTCAGACCGAAAGAACGGCAGGCTCCCCGGGCCTCGCTGCGGCGTATCGCGGCCTTGAGGTCGAGCAGTTTGCGGGGCTCGGGCTCGCCGGGCTTCTTGCTCAGGACGATTTTCTTCACCTCGTCGAAACGGTCGCCGAAACCGAGCTGGTGTGCGGCGTCCATATGTTGGAGCACCACGTCGTCGTGAACCGCGACGTTGCCCGAAGTCTCATAGGCGACGTGCACGTCGTGGCCCTGATGCGCGAGGCGGATGAAGGTGCCGCCCATCGATATGACGTCGTCGTCGGGATGCGGCGAGAAGATGAGCACCCGCTTGGGGAAGGGGACGGAGGGGACGGGACGCGTGCTGTCGTCGGCGTTGGGTTTGCCGCCCGGCCATCCGGAGATGGTATGCTGAAGGTCGTTGAAGACCTCGATGTTGAGTTCGGAGTAGGAGGGATAATGATCCAGCAGTTCGCCGAGGTTGTTGGTGAGATAGTCTTGCGCCGTAAGCTTCATGATGGGCTTCCCGACGGTCTGGCAGAGCCATACGACCGCTTTGCGGCGGAGTTTCGGCGTCCAGTCGCACGGACCGATGAGCCAGGGGGCCACGAACCTGATGAGCCCCGTCGCGGCATTCTCGTCGACCACGAGGCGGATGTTGGTGTGGCGCTGGAAGATGGAGGCCGGGCAGGCGCTCGTGATGGTTCCTTCGCCAATCTGCTGAACGGCGGAGGCTTTGTCTTCACCCCAGGCCATCAGGATGATCTTTTTCGCACTCATCATCGTGCCGATGCCCATCGTGATGGCGGCTGAAGGGGTGTGGGCGATGTCGTTGTTGAAATTTTTCGACTGAATCTTGCGGGCCTTGTAGGGAAGGATGACGGCGCGGGTGCGGGTGTTGACGGTGGAACCGGCGTCGTTGAAACCGACCTGGCCGTTGTTGCCGAATCCGACGACCAGCAGGTCCAGATCGCTCGCCAGCGCGTCAAATCGGGCGCAATAATCGGAGAGCTCTTCCTGCGGGGTCTGACCGTCGGGGATGTGCACGTTCTCTTTGCGGATGTCGACGGCGTCGAGCAGTTCGGCATGCAGGCGGACGTTGCGGCTCTGAGCGGACTGGGAATCAAAGGGGTAATATTCGTCGATGGAGAACACGGCCACATCCTTGAAAGAGACTTTCCCTTCGGCATAAGCCTTCTTGAGGTTGCCGTAAAGGGCTATCGGTGTCTTGCCGGTGGTGAGCCCGAGTTTGAAAATCTTTCCCGGGTTCTTTTGGGAAAAAGCCCCGATGGCGGCGACGATTTCGTCACAGATGAAGGCGCTCGCTTTGAAAGCGTCCTCGTAGATGTCGGTTTTGATTCTTTCAAACGAATGAAGTATGTCAACGGGAATGCTCTTCTCGATGAGGCCTCCTTCGCGCGGAAGTGAAAAATGGTTTATTTCAGTGAAAAAATGTTTGAGCGGCAAAATTTGCGATTTTTCCTTGGTTTATCATCTGACGCCGCCGCCGACAGTGGATTTGTCAAAGGGTGACATATTTCTTGCCGTTCAGGATGTAGATGCCTTTCGGGAGCGTCGATATCCGCTTTCCCTGTAAGTCATACATAATACCTTCAGATTCAGGCTGCTGCACTTCGTCCAGGCCGGTGACGTCCGTGTACTCGATGCTCCATCCGGTAGGCAGCATGCTCAACCAGGCGGCGTAATCGCTTCCAATCGGTACGGTGAGTGTCCCGGTACCGGGCAAGGACTTGAAGTTCTGACTCGTCAGGGTCGGAGCTTTTTCGGCCAAACAGGTGATGTGGCTCAGTTTGCTGCAATATGAGAAAGCATTATCTTCTATTTTGGTCAGCGTCGCCGGCAGTACGACAGATTCCAGGGCAGTATAGAAAAACGCTTCCCGATGGATGACCTTTACATTCTGTCCGAAAGTCACTGCCTTGAGTTTTTGGCTCACACTGCACAGGCCTTCAGGTACTTCGGTCATGCTTTCCGGCAACTTCAGGTATTTCAGATTGGGGCAATAGCTGAACACATTGGTTCCGAATTCTGTGATTTGTTCCGGGATGATGTATTCTTCAAAAAGGCATCCGTAGAAGGCATTCGTTCCGAAGCTTGTGACCGTCGACGGTATATCTATGGCATCCAGGATGGCAGGACAAGCGATCAGCTGGGTTAAATCCTTATTATACAACACGTTTTCATAACTGCTGTAGTTGGCATTCCTCTGATCCACGAAGTAGGAGCCCAGACGGCTGCAGTCGGAGAAGGCGCTGCCCTCTATATGCTGCAGATTGGCGGAAATGAGAACGTTTTCCACCGGGTTGGAATAGAAGGCATATCCATAGATGTTCTGCAATTGCTCGGGGAATTCCAGATTCTCGATGCCGCAATAGGCAAAGGCATAGGGATAGACGTCCTTCAGCGTGGAAGGGAACACCACTTCCTTCAGGTTGCTGTGGTCCTTGAACATTTCTCTGGGAATGACGGTGATGCCCTTTTTCAGCACCAGTTTCGTCACTTCGGCTTTCTGTGACTGCCAAGGTCTGGAATTTGTGGCGTAAGGTATTTCTCCTGTGCCATAGATGGAGAGTACCCCATCCTGGAGTTTCCAGGAGAATCGGGATGCGGCTTCCTCTTCCTCGGCCGGGCTCCAGTTCTTGTCGGGTTGGAATCCCACGACAATGCACTGCGATTGACTGAAACTATAGTCAACACCTGAGACTGACGGGTCAAGGCCTGAGGGCAGGAAGTATCCGTCGCAGCTGCCCGTCCATCCCCAGTTGATGTGCAGATAGCCCGCATCGTCGTAGCCGTCACATACGAAGGCATGACCTCCGCTTTCCCCTGAGGCTCCGCTGTAGATAACCGGTCGCTTGGCGTCCAGCTCGTCGTGTAGGGCACGTGTCCACTCGTCGGCCGAGACGTTATGGGCATAAACGCACTTGGCATCCTTTGAATATTTCAGATAGCGGTAAGCCGCTGAAGGGATATAGCTCAATGACGAACCGCTTCCATCCAGGCGATAAACCATCTGTGTGGCTGCCCCTGCATCTCTCATCAAGGTGGCAACGGCATCGATCTGCCGTTGGCTGGGTTGAACGGCCGCATAACTGTTCAGCATGGCGTCCCAGTCATAGGACGTATTGAAATCCACATCAATTTCTGTGTCGATGACCTTGTCCAGATAGACCACATTGCCATAGCCCACTTCGGGCCAACGGTAGTAGTTCATCACCTGAGCCAATGCGGTGGCCACACACCCCGTAGGACAATGCGATCCATCGACCACCGGACAAAGGTCGTTGTAGTACCGTCCCTGTCCCCAGGTGGTTTTAAGAAGCGGAGCCACAACCGCGTTCCCCTTGGTGGAACTCTTCTGCAGGCTGTTCTTCGCGCTTTCCTCCAGCCATTCCTTCATGGCAGGAGGCATCTGATCGGGGTCGAACACGCCTGTATCAGCATATGCAAGGACACCGCTGCCGCCCTCATCGTCTGCGGCTACGATCACAAAACCTTCGCTTGCGGTGCTTCCAAAAACGTAGTAGCCTTCCGCAGCTTCATACCGGAGTTCCAAATTCATCGCAGCGGCATTTTGTCTGGCGGGATCCTTCCGTGCGGATTCTATGCCCATAAAACGGCAGGCGATGGATTTGGCCTCGTTTTCGCTTATTTTCTTTGCATATCCGTTTGTGACAAAGAGCGATAGCAACGCGAAAGAAATCAATCTTGTTTTCATACTTGAAGAATTAACATGTTGAGCGTTTCATCTGCTTTAAAACGGCAGGCAGAGAAACGGATTGCCGTGGCAATATTACAAAAAATTTCGCAACCACCGTCCGGTTTGCGAAAAATCGTGCTTACAAAAATGTTGTATCCGCTGTTTGCGGAAAATCGCGCTAGCGGTACCCGTTTTGGCCACCGTTAGCGCAAAATTTCAAGATTGACTGTCCCCTGCCGCTGAAAACCCCTGTCTGCTCCGGTTGTTTGCCGGAGCAGCGGCCGCTTTTCGCTGAAAACCCCTGTCTGCTCCGGTTGTTTGCCGGAGCGGCGGTCAGGTTTGCGGAAAAGTCTGTATCTTTGGGCTTGTCAAACGGCTTATCTAACGGTTTATGAAACTCATCAGTTGGAATGTGAATGGGCTCAGGGCGGTGTGCGGCAAGGGATTTGCCGACATTTTCGCGGCCCTCGACGCGGATTTCTTCTGCCTGCAGGAAACCAAATTGCAGGCCGGCCAGATCGATCTGGAATTTCTCGGCTACAGGTCATATTGGAATTATGCCGACAAAAAGGGCTATTCGGGCACCTGCATCTACACCAAGCACGAGCCTCTCAGCGTGCAATACGGCATCGGTGTGGACGAATTCGACCACGAAGGCCGCGTCGTTACCCTGGAAATGCCCGACTTCTATCTGGTTTGCGTGTACACGCCCAATTCGCAGGACGGTCTGAGGCGCCTCGAGTGGCGCATGGCCTGGGACGACGCCTTCCGCGCCTATGTCTGCGCCCTCAAAAAAAAGAAAGGCGTGATCATCTGCGGCGACATGAACGTGGCCCACAACGAAATCGACCTGAAAAACCCCGACACGAATCACCTGAACGCCGGCTTTTCCGACCAGGAACGGGAAAAATTCACACTCCTGCTCGCCGCCGGATTCCGCGACACCTGGCGCGACGCGCACCCCGGAGAAGTCAAATATTCCTGGTGGTCATACCGGATGGCGGCGCGTGAGCGGAACGCGGGGTGGCGCATCGACTATTTCCTTTGCAGTGAGGACCTTGCGCCGCGCATCGTCTCGACCGACATCCACAACGAAATCTTCGGCTCCGACCACTGCCCGGTAGAAGTCATCCTGTAAGTGCCGGCGCCTGGGGAGGATGGATGGCGGTGCCCCGATGCTGAATGCCGGCGCTGGGGAGGATGGATGGCGGTGTCCCGATGCTGAATGCCGGCGCTGGGGAGGATGGATGGCGGTGTCCCGATGCCGGACGCGGCCGGCCGGTGGATTTTTGAAAGGGGTTTGCGCTTAAGCCGTTGGCCTTAAGGGAAAAAATATTACCTTTGCGGGTTGTTTTGCAAAATTTCAGGAAATGGACATCAACAACTTGCTGGCGATTACCCCCGTCGACGGCCGATACCGCTCGAAGGCGGAAGCCCTGGCCCCTTATTTTTCGGAATTCGGCTTGATCCGCTACCGTGTGAAGATGGAAGTGGAATACTTCGTCGCATTGGCCCAAATGCCTCTGCCTCAATTGAAAGGCGCGCTGGAAACCGCCGGCGGAGCGGAGGCCTTGCGCCGGATCTATGAAGATTTCACCGTTGAAGAAGCCGCACGCATCAAGGAAATCGAAAACACCACCAACCACGACGTCAAGGCGGTGGAATATTTTCTCAAAGAAAAATTCGATGCCCTCGGCCTGAAGGCTTACAAGGAATTCATCCACTTCGGTCTGACCTCGCAAGACATCAACAACACGGCCGTTCCCCTTTCGGTCAAAGACGCGCTCGAAGAGGTTTATTACCCCTGCCTGGAAGAGCTCATCGACTGCCTGCAGGCTTATGCCGACGAATGGGCCGATATCCCCATGCTGGCCCGGACCCACGGCCAACCCGCTTCGCCCACCCGTCTGGGCAAGGAAATCATGGTCTATGTGTACCGCCTGCAGCAGCAGCTCGCGCTACTTCGCAGCAACCCCATCACGGCCAAGTTCGGCGGCGCCACGGGCAATTTCAATGCCCATCGCGTGGCCTACCCCGAAATCGATTGGACCGACTTCGCCGGCCGTTTCCTTCAGACATTGGGGCTGACGCGTGAACGATACACCACCCAGATATCGAACTACGACCATCTGGCCGGCATTTTCGACGCCATGCGCCGCATCAACACCATCGTCCTTGACCTCGACCGCGACTGCTGGCTCTACATCTCGATGGAATACTTCAAGCAGAAAATCAAGGCGGGCGAGGTCGGCTCCTCGGCCATGCCTCACAAGGTCAACCCCATCGACTTCGAAAATTCGGAAGGCAACCTCGGCGTGGCCGATGCCCTGTTTGCCCATCTGTCGCAGAAACTCCCCGTCAGCCGCCTGCAGCGCGACCTGACTGACTCCACCGTGCTCCGGACCATCGGTATGCCCTTCGCCCACTCGCTCATCGCCTTCAAGAGCACTTTGAAAGGACTGGGCAAGCTCCTGCTCAACCCGGCGGCCATCGCCCGCGACCTGGAAAATCACTGGGCCGTGGTGGCCGAAGGCATTCAGACCATCCTGCGCCGGGAGGGTTACCCCAATCCTTACGAAACGCTCAAGGCGCTGACCCGCACCAACGAGGCGATCACCGAGGCTTCAATCGCCTCATTCATTGAAAATCTGGACGTTGCCCCGGCCGTGAAGGCCGAGCTGCGTGCCATCCGGCCGGAAACCTACACCGGTCTATAATTCCATTTTCCTCAATTTTTTCAAACCACAATGACAACAGACAACGAAAATTGGCAGGAGAAGCCTGAAGAAGGTGCGTCCCGTGCCGCCCGTGAGGGTATGAACGAATTCCGCCGCAGTTACGGCGAAGGTGAAAACACAGAAAGGTCGGAGCGCCGCTATGGTAAGGCCGAATACAACGACCGCGGTCGTCGTTTCGATGACCGTCGCGAAGGTTTCGGCGACCGTCCCCGCCGCAATTTCCATAACGACGGCGAAGGCC
>R18__coassemble_1220_pt1 | contig 57371 bp, 45 predicted proteins | sample R18__metabat2_low_PE_032 | metagenome-assembled genome bin R18
AATCCTTTCCCCAATTAGACAAGGCGGAGCCGGCGCATGCCGGCGACAGATGGGGATTGGGGAATCCTTTCCCCAATCAGACAATGAACACGGAAAGCCAATCCTTCGGGATTGGCTTTCCGTGTTTCGTCGCAGATTCGAACTGCGGACCTCTTGCGTGTGAAGCAAGCGCTCTGAACCAGCTGAGCTAACGAAACCTTTGTTTCTCACTTGCGGCTGCAAAGGTAAGCATTCTTTTTCGGATTACGATGGAAAAATTCAATATTTTTCTGATTAATTGCCGACGATGATTGTCGGAATTGTAGTAATTTTGCGCCATCAAATTCTAAAAACAATGTCATCAAGCAATGTCCGTCCGGCCGATATGGAGCGCATCACTACGCCCGCTTTGGCTGCAAAATTCGTTGAAGAACAAATTGCTGAGCTTCGTGCTCAGATCGGTAGCAAGAAAGTCCTCCTTGCCCTTTCGGGCGGTGTCGATTCGTCGGTGGTGGCCGCGCTGCTCATCAAGGCAGTCGGAAAGCAGTTGGTTTGCGTGCACGTCAACCACGGTTTGCTCCGTAAGGGCGAGCCCGAACAGGTCGTCAAAGTGTTCCGTGACGAAATGCATGCCAATCTGGTCTATGTTGACGCCATCGACCGTTTCTTAAGCAAACTGGAAGGCGTGTCCGACCCGGAAGAAAAACGCAAAATCATCGGCGGCGAATTCATTCGCGTGTTTGAAGAAGAAGCCCGCAAACAAGACGGCATCGAGTTCCTGGCGCAAGGCACCATTTATCCCGATATCATCGAATCGGGCGCTGTGAAGTCTCATCACAATGTGGGCGGCTTGCCCGAAGACCTCCGTTTCGAACTGGTCGAGCCCATCAAACTGCTCTTCAAGGACGAAGTCCGTCAGGTCGGTCTGGCGCTCGGTTTGCCCGATGGCATGGTGTTCCGTCAGCCGTTCCCCGGCCCGGGTCTGGGCGTGCGTTGCACCGGCGCCATCACCCGCGACCGTTTGGAAGCCGTCCGTGAAAGCGATGCCATTTTGCGTGAAGAATTCGCCAAGAACGGTCTGGAAGGCAAGGTTTGGCAATATTTCACCGTCGTGCCCGACTTCCGTTCGACCGGCGTCAAGAATGACAAGCGTTCTTGGGAATGGCCCGTCATTGTCCGTGCCGTCAATACCCGTGACGCCATGACCGCGACGGTTGAAAATATTCCGTTCGAACTGATGCAGCACATCACGGCCCGCATCATTGCCGAGGTGCCCGGTGTGAACCGTGTCCTTTACGATTGCACGCCGAAGCCCACCGGCACCATCGAGTGGGAGTAAGCTTCCGGCCGACAGCGCTGAAAACTTTTTACAGTATATCGGATAGGGTCTCCAAGTGATTGGCGTGTGACCCTTTCAGCAGCAACGTGCATCCCTCGACGGGGTGCACGTTTATCCATTTCCGGCAGCTTTCGGTGCTGTCAAACCAAAGCAACGGTGCGCCTTCGGCTGTGGCCTCGGATTGGAAGGGCTTGAACTCTTCTCCGATGAGAATGGCCAAACCCAGACGCGAGGCGGAGATGCGTTGTACAAGGCGTCGATGTTCTTCCTCCGAATAGGCCCCCAGTTCTTTCATGCTGCCGAGAATGACCCCTTTGGAGGCGTCGGCCGAAGGAAGGAAATTGTCGAGCGCGGCCTGCATGCTGGAGGGGTTGGCGTTGTAAGCATCCACAATCAGCGTGTTGCGGTCGGTTCGCAGCAGTTGTGAGCGGTGATTTGAGGGCTCGTAACCCTCCAGGGCGCGGTCGATGCCGGCTTCGTCCACCCCGAAAACGATGCCGACCGTAATGGCGGCCAAGGCGTTCTCCAGATTGTATGCGCCGATGAGATGGGTCTGAACGGAGTGGCGCCTCGTGCCGACCGTCCATTCCAAAGAAAGTGGGGCGGCATCAATCACCCGTCCGTTGACGGAGACATCGCCTCCGACGCTGGTGTCGGCAGTATAGCGGACCGACTCCAGACCTTGGGCCAGGGATGACAAATAAGGATTGCCGGCATTGAGGATGATTTTGCCCCGGTGGGCACGGAGATAATCATACAATTCACCTTTGGTGCGGATGACCCCTTCAAAAGAACCGAAGCCTTCCAGATGGGCGCGTCCGACGTTTGTGATGAGGCCCCAGTCGGGTTGGGCGATGTCGACCAATTCCTTGATGTCGCCCGGATGGCTGGCGCCGATTTCGATGACCGCCACTTCGTGCGAACGGTTCAGCCGCAGCAAGGTGAGCGGGGTCCCGATGGAGTTGTTGAGATTGCCTTGGGTGTAGAGCAGGTTGTATTTCTGTGCCAGGACGGCGGCGGTCAGCTCTTTCGTCGTGGTTTTTCCGTTGGTGCCGGTGATGCAGATGACGGGAATGTCGGACAGCATGCGGCGGTGATGGGCAGCCAAGTCTTGAAGGGCATTCAATACGTTGTCGACCAGCAGCATCCGTCGGTCGGTCTGCAAGGACGGGTCATCGATGACCGCATAGGAGCAACCGTTTTCGAGGGCCTTGGCGGCGAACAGGTTGCCGTTGAAATTCTCTCCTTTCAGAGCGAAGAAGACGGATCCTTCCGGACAATTGCGGCTGTCGGTGGTGACGGTCGGATGTTCGAGAAATATGCGGTAGAGGCTTTCGGTGTCGATGATGTTCTGCGTCATGGGGGAAAAAGAGTTTTCAAAGGGTGATAAATCCGTACAAAGATACGCCTTTTCCGTAAAAACAGGGTGAGGAATTTCGTGAAGTAACCCGCCGGAGAGTTGAACAATTCAAATCAACTTTTTACCTTTGTGGGAGAAACTGCGCCTCTGCCATGTATATTCCGGAATATCCCTATTCAATCCGATTGAACGGACGTCTGACGGTGTTGGACCGCCCGTTGGTGATGGGTATCCTGAATGTTACCCCCGATTCGTTTTATGCGGGCAGCCGGTCGACGGCGTCCGCAGAGGCGGTCGAACGCGCTGGAAGGATGTTTGCGCAAGGCGCTGACATAGTAGATGTGGGCGCTTGCTCTACCCGCCCCGGCAGCGAGCCTGTCAGCGAACAGGAAGAAGCCGACCGTCTGTTTCCGGTGCTTGAAGCGCTTTGCCGGGCTTTTCCGCAGGCCTGTTTTTCGGTCGATACTTTCCGCTCGCGGCTGGCGGCGACGGCGGTGGAGCGATATGGCGCGGCGATGATCAACGACGTCAGCGGCGGCGCCGATCCGCACATGTTTGAAACGGTGGCCCGTTTGCAGGTGCCTTATGTTTTGACCGACAACCCTGCCGAGGGAGAAGCGGGTGACAGCGTGTCGGTCATCCGCCGCCTGGCTTCATCAATGATGAAACTGCGCGAGCTCGGCGTGAACGACATTGTGGCCGATCCGGGGTTCGGTTTCGGAAAAACACTTGAGGAAAATTACGCTCTGCTCAAACGCCTGTCAGACCTGAACCTCGCGCTTCAGTTGCCGCTGATGGTGGGCATCTCGCGCAAATCAATGATATATAACCTTTTGGATACGACACCCGACCATGCGTTGAACGGAACGACTGCGCTGAACATGGTGGCTCTGGAAAAAGGAGCCTGTCTGCTCAGGGTGCACGACGTCAGTCAGGCGGTCGAATGCGTGCGTATCCATGACCAATTGAAATGATATGTTGCCTTCATTGTTGGATATCATCGACATCTGTTTGGTCGCCTTGCTCCTGTATGGCGCTTACCGTCTGATGAAAAGTTCCGGAGCTGTCAATATTTTCTTCGGTGTCCTGGCCTTCATTGTGTTGTGGGTGTTGGTGACCTATGTTTTCAAACTGAAACTCTTCGGCGGCATCATGGACAAGGTGGTCGACGTGGGCGTATTGGCGCTGATCATCCTTTTCCAGAATGAAATCCGTCAATTCCTGGTCATGCTGGGGTCGAGGAACCGCTGGACCAACTTCGTGAAATTCTTTTCGAGAGGCGAGAAACCGTCGGCGTCGTCGTATGTGTCGCAGATTGCGCTGGCCTGTGAGCATATGTCGCGTACCAAGACCGGCGCCTTGATCGTCGTGGAAAAGAAGGTGAGCCTGGAACAATATGAGGTAAGCGGCGAACGCCTGGATGCGGAAGTCAGCAGCCGCCTCATTGAGAACATTTTCTTCAAGAACACCCCCTTGCATGACGGTGCGCTGATTGTTTCGGACGGACGGCTCGCCGCCGCCGCTTGCATTTTGCCCGTCGCATCCAACACCGACATTCCCAAGTCGTTCGGTCTGCGTCATCGTTCTGCTCTGGGTATTGCCCAGCAGACCGATGCGGTGGCCATAGTGGTCTCTGAGGAAACCGGTCACATAGCCATTGCCCACAACGGAGTCATCATTGAAAACCGTGTCGCTAAGGATATAGAGGATGCCTTGACGGAACCTCAGAGACCGGCGCCGGTCCTTGGACACCGTTTGAACCGTAAATCGGGGTTGCACACGGCAAAAACCGATCGGAAAACCAATCAGAAAACCGAAAAATAAACGGATGATACTGAACCTAAAACTGATAATCAATAAGATATGAATTTATTTGAACAAATGTGCGCTCAAGCGCAATCCCTCCCTCAGCGGATCGTGCTGGCGGAAGGAAACGAACCCAGAACATTGAAAGCGGCCGACCGGATTTTGGCGGAAGGCATCGCTGAAATCATTCTGATTGCGGATGAAAGTGAAGTGAAGGCTTTTGCCGCTGAAAACGGCTTGGAAAACCTGGGCAAGGCCAAAATCATCAACCCCAAGACCCATGCCAAAAAGGAAGAATATGCGCAACTCCTTTATGAATTGCGTAAAAAGAAGGGCATGACCCCCGAAGAGGCGGCGGCCAAAGTGGAAGATCCGCTTTATCTGGCCAGCATCATGATCAAAGCCGGCGATGCCGACGGCGAAGTGGCGGGTGCCCGAAGCGCGACGAGCAGCGTGTTGCGTCCGGCGCTTCAGATCATCAAGACCCAACCGGGCATTTCGGTCGTTTCGGGTGCTTTCCTGATGTTCGTTCAGAATCATCAGTACGGCCACGACGGTCTGATGGTTTTCGCCGACTGCGCCGTCACCCCCAATCCGACTGCGCCCGAACTGGCTCAGATTGCCGTGTCGACCGCTTCCACGGCCCGCGTACTGGGCGGTTTCGAACCCGACGTGGCCATGTTGAGCTTCTCGACAAAAGGCAGCGCCAAGCATGAGATGGTCGACAAAGTCGTGGAAGCGACCCGTCTGGCCAAGGAATTGGCGCCCGACCTGCGCATCGACGGCGAACTCCAGACCGATGCGGCTTTGGTGGAATCGGTGGCCAAGTCGAAGGCCCCCGGCAGCGAGGTGGCCGGACACGCCACGGTGCTGGTCTTCCCGACCCTCGAGGCAGGCAACATCGGCTACAAACTGGTTCAGCGTCTGGGCGGTGCGGAAGCCATCGGCCCGATTCTTCAAGGCATAGCCGCCCCGGTCAACGACCTGTCGAGGGGATGCTCGGTCGACGACGTCTACAAAATGATCATTATTACTGCTAACCAAGCCATAGGATTAAAGAAATGAAAGTATTGGTTCTGAATTGCGGAAGTTCTTCCATCAAGTACAAATTGTTCGATATGACCGACCACAGCGTCATGGCGCAGGGCGGTATCGAGAAAATCGGTCTGAAAGATTCGTTCATCAAGGTCAAACTGCCGAACGGCGAAAAGGTGACCATTGAAGAAGATTTTCCGGAGCACACCCGGGGCATCGAATTCATCTTCGACTTGCTGACCAAAGGGCCATATGCCGTCATCGGCTCGATTTCTGAAATCGATGCTGTCGGACACAGGGTGGTGCACGGAGGCGAAAAGTTCAATGCCAGCGTGTTGATCGACGACAAGGTGATTTCACAGATTGTGGAATGCTCGGATCTGGCGCCGTTGCACAATCCGGCCAACCTGTTGGGCATCAATGCAGTCAGCAAGGTGGCTCCGAACATGCCGCAGGTCGCTGTCTTCGACACGGCTTTCCATCAGACCATGCCGTCAAAGGCTTATATGTATGCCGTTCCTTACGAGTATTACGAGAAGTACGGCGTGCGTCGTTACGGTTTCCACGGAACCAGTCACCGTTATGTGTCCAAGCGGGCATGTGACATCCTGGGCGTGGATTTCGCTTCGAAACGCATCATTACGGCCCACATCGGCAACGGCGGTTCCATTGCGGCCATCAAAGACGGAAAGTGCATCGATACCACCATGGGCCTGACGCCGCTGGAGGGATTGGTGATGGGCACCCGCTCGGGTGACATCGACGCCGGAGCCGTGACTTATCTGATGGACAAGGAGAAACTCGGCACCAAGGAAATCAGCAATATCCTCAACAAGAAGAGCGGCATGCTGGGGCTTTCCGGCATCTCCGACATGCGCGATCTGACGGCGGCCAAAGACAGCGACGAGCGTGCCCGCATGACGTTTGAACTCTACAACTACCGCATCAAGAAATACATCGGCGCCTTTGCCGCGGCCTTGAACGGTGTGGATATCCTGGTCTTCACCGGCGGTGTCGGCGAAAATCAAAGCCCGAACCGGAAAACCATCTGCGAAGGCTTGGATTATCTGGGCCTGCATATCGACCAGGCGGTCAACGAGACCGTTCACGGTGACGAAGCCATCATTTCTACCCCCGATTCGAAGGTGACCGTCATGGTGGTGCCGACCGATGAGGAATTGATGATCGCCCAAGATACCGTCGCCTGCGTGAAGTGACGTTCCACCCGTGGCTGGGCTCCCTTGGACTGAAAAGGTCAGCGGGTGACCAGCCAATGGTTGCGCACAGGATTGGCGTAAATGAGCAAGAAGAACTTTCTGAGCAGACATAGGTCTGTCTCGGAAAGTTTTTCGTTTTCAGTGTGAAGCTGCCGGTCCATATAAGCTTCGAAGGCCGATCGGTCGGCTTGGGTGCATGAGCCGGCTAAGGCTTCTTCGGGCAGGTCTTGCATGCCGGACTGATTGTCCGTGTCGAGCTCGCGGAGCAAGGCGGCGGCGCTGTAATGAGTGGCCCAAAGGCGGTAGTTGCGGTGAATGGAGCGGTCGATGGCTTCGGCCAGGGCTTTGTATTGGAGATTGAGCGGCAGCGAGCGGTCAATTTGAGCCAGGTCTTCCGCCAGGGGCTTGCCGAATCGGCAGCAAACCTCGCCCTTGAAGCCTTGAATGCCTGTCTTCATGCTCATGACGTCTTCGCCGGGCGCTTTGGTGTAATGTCCGTCGCGGTGGCGGCAGAAGAGTTCGCGGGCTTTGAAGGCATCGCAGGGATCGTATTCGTAGCTGATGGTCAGCGCAGTGGGATTCAGGGCGGCGATGTCGTCGAGCGGATGGCCGCTTCCGCTCAGATTCAACATTTTCAGAATGCCGGTCTGGGTGCGGTCGTCGGAGTCCTTGGCCCGTCCTTCCCGTTGGGCCAGCCAGACGAACTCCGTTCCTTCGGTGACGGCGCGGCGGATGTATCGGCTCAGATGGCAGGAGGCTTCGTAGGCGGCACGCGGGGATTTCGCATCGCGCACCACGGTGAAACATTTGCACAGGCGGGTGAACTCCCTGATCCAGGGGAAAGCCAGCAGGTTGTTACCGATGGCGTTTTCCGTCGGCTTGCCCAGATGACGGTATAACTCGCTGCCCGTCAGCGTGGCGTCCATGATGATGTCGCGGTGGTTGGAGATGAACAGGGCGCCGCGGCCGGGGTCGATGTTTTCCGTTCCTTCAAAATGAATGCGGGTGATGGTCTGCGCTTCCAGACGGGGCACCAACAGGCCGAGGATGAAGCGCTGTTGAAAGATGTCGAGCGAATCGCAGGCCCGGAAGGCTGCGGTCAGTTCATCGGTCGGGCCGAAAGCAGAGAGCAGTGAAAGAAACTGCCGGTCGGAGAGCAGGCGCTCGAGCGTGTCGTGAAAATCGGCCCGGGAACAGCTGGCTATGTCAGGGAAGTCGCTTTTGTAGCGGTCGTCGACGGGGAAAGGCGGGAATGTCTGCATCAGTCAAGAATATCGGAAATGATGTCGTCCATCACCTCGGCCATGGTCTGGCCGTTGGCTTTGGTCATTTGGGGAATCAGGCTGGCCGTGGTCATGCCCGGCGTGGTGTTGACCTCGAGCAGGTAAATGCCGTCTTTGCAGATGATGTAATCAGCGCGGATGAGCCCTTTGATGCCGTTGACGAGGTCGTATATCCGGGACGTGATGGCTTGGATGGTGTCGCGGACGTCGTCGGGAATGCGGGCGGGCAGGATTTCCCGGCTGGCCCCGGTGTATTTGGCCTTGTAATCGAAAAATTCGGTTTCGCTGACGATTTCAATCAGGGGGAAACAGACGCTTTTGTTGCGGGTCTTGTAGCAACCGCACGTCACTTCCGTACCGTCCAGAAACGATTCGGCGATGACGCTTGAGCCTTCCTTCATGGCCTCGCTGACGGCCTGTTCCAATTCTTCAGCCCGCTTGACTTTGGTGGTGCCGAAACTGCTGCCGCCTACGTTCGATTTGACGAAACAGGGCAGGCCGCAGGTATTCAGGATGTTGTCGGTGACGGCTTTCCGTTGCGATGCGTCGGTTGTCCATTCGGCGGCGCGGATGAGGACCGATTTGGCCGTCAGGATGCCGAAGCCGCTCAGGTAGCGGTTGCAGGTGAATTTGTCGAAGGTCAAGGCCGCGGCCAGGGTGTTGCAGCAGCAGTAAGGCAAGCCGATGAGGTCAAAATAACCCTGCAACAGTCCGTTTTCGCCGGGGGTGCCGTGAATGGTGATCCAGGCGAAATCAAAAACGGTTTTGACACCGTTGAAGGTGAAGCTGAAGTCGTTGCGGTCGATGGGAACCCTGACGTCGCTGTCCATTCCCTCCGGGCAGGCGTTCCATTCCTGTCCGTGAAGGACGGCGATGAAGGGCTGATATTTGTTTTTGTCGATGAAGGCATACAATCCTTCGGCGCTTTTCAGCGAAATCTGATACTCGGAGGAGTCGCCTCCGGCAACGATGACGATTTTTTTCATTTCAGTATGAGGGGGTTCATATCAAGTTGTCTTCTTCGTCGCCCCTTGCCGCGACGTATTTCCGCCATCGGGCGAGCAATTGCTCCATGTCGTCAGGAAGGGGGCTGTCAAAGAACATTTCCTTTTTGGTGGTCGGGTGAATGAAGCCCAGGGTTTTGGCGTGAAGGGCTTGTCGGGGGCAGGTCTCGAAGCAGTTGTCGATGAATTGCCGGTATTTGGCAAACCTGGTCCCTTTCAAAATCTCATCGCCGCCGTAGCGGGCGTCGTTGAAGAGCGGATGGCCCAGATGTTTCATATGGACCCTGATCTGATGGGTGCGGCCGGTTTCCAGACGGCATTCGACGAGGGAGACGTAGCCGAAGCGTTCCAATACACGCCAATTCGTCACGGCCGTCTTGCTCCCTTCGCCCCCTTCGGGGTAGACGGTCATCTGCAAGCGGTCGTTCCGGCTGCGGCCGATGGGGATGTCGACCCTTCCGCTGTCTTCGTCGAAATGGCCCCAGACCAGCGCCTGATAGGCCCTTTGGGTGGTCTTGTTGAAAAACTGGGCGGCCAGAAAGGCTTTGGCCCGAGGATTCTTGGCCACGACGAGCAAGCCGGAGGTGTCTTTGTCGATGCGGTGGACCAGCCCCGGGCGCGGATCGTCGGACGGGAACTGCGGATGGTCCTTGAAATGCCAGACGAGGGCATTGACCAGCGTGCCCGAGAAATTGCCGTGTCCGGGGTGGACGACCATGCCGGCGGGTTTGTTCACGACCAGCAGGTCGGCATCTTCATAGATGATGTCAAGGGGAATGTCTTCCGCGACGACTTCGGTGTCGAGCGGACGGTAGGGCACCATGACGCTGATGACGTCGAGCGGTTTGACCCGATAGTTCGATTTGACGCTTTGTCCGCCTACACGGATAAGCCCGGCTTCGGCGGCGTCCTGGATGCGGCTGCGGGAAATGCCGGCGATGTGGCTGGTCAGGAACTTGTCGATGCGCAGCAGGGTTTGCCCTTTGTCGGCGACGATGCGGTATTGTTCGTAGAGTCCGCCGTTGTCTGCGTCGGCCGGCCGGTCGCCGGAATCGCTGTCGTCATCGGCGAAATCCACGTCGGCGAAAAGGTCGTCGTCGGTCACCGGCAGTGTCTCAGCCGGGCAATCGGGATGAAAGGCTTCCGGACGTTCCATGGTTATTCTGCGGCCGGACGCTCATCGTAGCTGCGGCTCATCGTCAGACGGATGCGCTCGCCGATGAGGCGCTCAGCGCCGGCTTCGGGGTTCTGCGCGACGACCCGGTATTCGGCGGCTTCGCGGTCGTTGGCCGGTTGGATGTCGTATTCGATGTCTCCGATGTTGACGTTGTCGGCGTGGGCGGCCAGGATGGCCGAATCGAGGGGCAGGCCCTGCAGGTCGGGGATGATGACCGATTCGGAGGCCATGCCCTGTCCGACGGTCAGCGACAGACGTGAGCCCTTGGGCAGGGTCGTGCCCGGTTCGACGGAAACACCGTCATGCGTGACGTCGATGACCAGGTTCTTGAACTGGGAAGGGACGAAGGTGATCCGGTCGATGGTGAACCCCATGCCTTCAATGGTGGCCACGGCTTGACGTTGGGAGTAGTCTTTTACATAAGGTACGGGCAGATAAACGTCTTCCCGGGCATTGATGACCAGAAAAATGATGCGGCCCGGTTTGACCTTCCGTCCGGCGGCGGGTTTCTGCTCCAGAACGGCACCCGCGTCGAGACCTTCCCGGTAAAGGGAGTCGACCACTTCGCAGCGGAGATTGGCCGAGGAGAAGGCTTCCGTGGCCATTTCCAAAGTCAGGCCGGTGACATCGGGCACCCGTATGGCCGAGTCGTGGCGGGTGTAATGCTTCAGCCAGCCCTGCAGGATGAAGAGAATGACCAGACAGGCCACGATGAGACAACCCAGGTGAAGCAGAATCTTGCCGGCGGTTTTCATGACATTTTCTTTTATGGTGCGAAGGTACGAAATATGAAACAAAAAAAGTAAAGACGTTGCGGTCTTTACTTTTTTATGTCAACGGTTGAAAGGGAAGATTCAGCCCTTGATGCGTTCTTCGTCGGAAACGGTCAATTTCTTTCTTCCGTGGGCGCGGCGGCTGGCCAATACGCGGCGGCCGTTGGCGGTGGCCATTCTGGCGCGGAAACCGTGCTTGTTGGCTCTCTTTCTGTTCGAGGGTTGGAATGTTCTTTTCATATCTGTGAATTTTGATTGTCGTCAAATTTTTCGGTCGGCAAAGGTACACTTTATTTTTGAATGGGCAAACAATGCTTGCTTTTTTTTCTGATATTTGGAGGAACGGAAGATTTTTCCGACCTTTGTGGGAAATGCGGATTCCGCCTCCGCCGGGGGCCGGGCCGAATAGGTGAGAATTATTATAAATCACAATCATACAACTCATTACTTATGGCAACAACTGCTGATTTCAAGAACGGAATGTGCATCGAACTGGAAGGTGCTTATTATTTCATCGTCGAATTTCTTCATGTCAAACCCGGCAAAGGCGCCGCTTTCGTCCGTACGAAACTGAAAAACGTCCAGACCGGCCGCATCCTTGACAAAACCTTCAACTCGGGTGTGAAGGTCGACGAAGTCCGCATCGAGCGCCGTCCCTATCAGTTCCTCTATCAGGACGACATGGGTTACAATTTCATGCATGCCGAAACCTACGAGCAGATTACCATTCAGAAAGAACAGATCAACGGCGTCGATTTCCTCAAGGAGGGTGACCAGTGCGAAGTGGTGGTCCACGCCGCCAGCGAAACGGTCCTTTATGTGGATGTCCCCGTACACGTCATCCTGGAAGTGACCTATACCGAACCCGGTCTGAAAGGTGATACCGCCACCAACACCCTGAAACCCGCCACCGTTGAAACCGGTGCCCAGGTGCGTGTGCCGCTCTTCATCAACGTGGGTGAAAAGATCAAGGTCGACACCCGCGACGGTTCCTACGTGGAAAGAGTCAGATAACTTTTTTCTTGCCGCCGACATGCCTTTGCCTTCACACCGCGGCTGGATCATGCCCGAATCGCCCATACGGAAATTGGTTCCGTTGGCCCGGGAGGCAGAATCGAAAGGCCGCAAAATCTATCATCTGAACATCGGTCAGCCCGATATCCCCACGCCGGAAGTCGGTATGGAGGTGTTGCGTCACGTTGACCGCAAAGTCTTGGAGTATTCTCCGTCCGAAGGCTTGCTCAGTCTGCGCGAGAAGATGTGCGCATACTATAGCCGCTTCGGCATAGCGGTCACCCCTCAGGACATCATCGTCACGACGGGCGGCAGCGAGGCCGTGCTGTTCGCCTTCATGGCTTGTCTGGATCCGGGCGACGAGATCGTGGTTCCGGAACCGGCTTACGCCAATTATACGGCCTTCGCCATTGCCGGCGGTTCCATCATCCGTCCGTTCCTTTCGAACATAGAGAACGATTTCGCCTTACCGTCGTTCGAGACGTTCGAGCAGATGATCACCAAGCGGACCCGCGCCATCCTCATCTGCAATCCCAACAATCCGACCGGTCATATCTATACCGCCGAGGAAATGGAGCAGATACGGCGCCTGGTCAAGAAATATGACCTTTATCTGATTTCGGACGAGGTGTACCGCGAGTTCTGTTACGACGGGACGCAGCATATTTCCGCCATGCAGCTGGAAGGCATCGAAGACAACGTCATTCTGGTCGATTCGGTCTCGAAACGTTACAGCGAGTGCGGCATCCGCATCGGTGCGCTCGTCACGCGCAACAAACAGGTCCGCCGCGACGTGATGAAGTTCTGCCAGGCCCGTCTCAGCCCGCCACTTATCGGACAGCTGATCGCCGAGGCTTCCATCGACGCTCCCGTGTCGTACATCGATGGCGTGTATCAGGAATATCTGGGTCGCCGGAATTTCATCATCGATGCCATCAATGCCATCCCCGGCTGCTATGCGCCGATGCCCAAGGGGGCCTTCTATACGGTGGCCCGCCTGCCCATCGATGATTCCGACAAGTTCTGCGCCTGGTTGCTGGAAACGTTCGAGCACAACGGCAGCACGGTGATGATTGCACCGGCTTCCGGTTTCTATTCGGCCAACAGCGTCGGCCGCAACGAGGTCCGCATTTCTTATTGTTCGAGTCTGGAAGATTTGTCGGTGGCCGTGGACCTGCTCCGCCGTGCGCTGGAGGTCTACCCGGGCAGAACCCTTTGAGCTGCGGTTTGCGCCTGTCCGCTCTGACTGTGTTTCACACGTGTCATACGAATATTACATAGCGCGGCGGCTGTTTGCCGATACATCCGGTCAGCGGCAGGTGTCGCGTCCGGCGGTCAAGATAGCCATTGTCGGCATTGCGGTCGGACTGGCCGTCATGCTGCTGGCGGTGGCCATCGTCTTGGGCTTCAAGCATCAGGTGGAGGAGAATGTGATGGGCTTGAGCGCCCATATCCAGGTGACGGGTTACCGTTACAACATCTCATATGAGCAGCAGCCGATGCAATTGCCCGACACGTTGCCGGCTTTTCTGCGTTCGCTGCCCAACGTGCGGCATGTGCAGCGTTTTTCCACCAAGCCCGGTGTCATCAAGACCGGGACGGAGGTCCAAGCGGTGGTCTTCAAAGGGGTTGCGGCCGATTTCGATTGGGATTTTCTCAGAAAAAAACTGACGGCGGGCGAGGTGCCCTGTGTGACGTCCGACACCTTGTCGGCCGATGTGCTGATTTCGACGTCCATGGCCCGTCGTCTGCGGCTGGACGTCGGTGACACCTTTTTGTCATATTTCCTGCGCAACGAACGGATGGCGGCCCGCAAGTGGCGGGTGTGCGGTCTGTTTGACACTCATTTCAAGGAATATGACGATACGTTCGTCCTGGTCGACGACCGTCAGATCGGTCGCCTGAACGGCTGGGCGCCCGACCAGACCGGCGGTCTGGAAGTGTTTGTGGCGGATGTCGGCCGGGTGCCGGAGACGGACGGCCTGATTTACGGCCGCTTGTTCGAATCGGACGGACCTGCTTACACGACCCGTTCGGTTTATGACCTGAACCCGGAAATTTTCGGCTGGTTGGACTTGCTCGATACGAATGTCTGGCTGATTCTGCTGCTGATGCTATTCGTCTCCGCTTTCAATATGATTTCCGGCCTGCTCATCCTGATTCTGGAGCGGACCGGCCTCATCGGACTGATGAAAGCCATGGGCGCTTCGGACGCTTCGGTCAGGAAAATCTTTCTCTGGCTGGCGTTCTTCATGATGCTCAAGGGCGTCGTTTGGGGTGATGTCATCGGTTTGGGTTTGTGCGCTTTGCAGTATTTCTTCCATCTTGTTCCGCTTGACGCGGCGGTTTACTACATCGACGCCGTGCCCATCGAGTGGAACGCTGCAGCCATCCTGGCGGTCAATCTGGGCTCGGTGGCGGTGTCGATGCTGATGATGCTGCTCCCTTCCGCCCTGGTGAGCCGCATTTTGCCCGCCCGCAGCATCCGCTTCGACTGAACGGGTGAATGTCTCCCCGAAAAAGCGGCCTCCTTGCTTTTCTTTTTTCGATGTTTTGGTTATCTTTACCCGCAAAACAAACATCGGAATTTTCATGCGTACGATTTCCTTGCTCAAAACAGCCAAACGAAGCCTCGTCTTGGCAGGTATGGCCGCTTTTTCGGTCTTTTCCCTCTCGGCGGAAGAAAACGCCGCCATCGTCGTCAAGGCCGACCAGCCGGCCGCACAGATCAGCCGTCACATTTACGGCCAGTTTTCCGAACACCTGGGCCACTGCATCTATGGTGGCATATGGGTGGGCCCGGAATCATCCATTCCCAATACGGACGGTTATCGGAACGATATCGTCGAGGCCCTGAAGGAAATACGTATCCCCAACCTGCGCTGGCCCGGCGGCTGTTTTGCCGATGAATATCATTGGAGGGACGGCATCGGCCCGCGCGAAAGCCGGCCCAAAATGATCAACACCCATTGGGGCGGTGTGGTGGAAGACAACAGCTTCGGCACCCACGAATTCCTCAATTTCTGCGAGCTCATCGGCACGGAACCCTATATCTGCGGCAACGTGGGCAGCGGCACGGTGGAAGAAATGTCGAAATGGGTGGAATACATCACTTTCGACGGCGAATCGCCCATGGCCAATGAGCGCCGTCAGAACGGCCGCGAAAAACCCTGGAAGGTTAAATTCTGGGGTGTCGGCAATGAAAACTGGGGTTGCGGCGGCCATATGGACGTCGAATTTTACAGCGACCAATACAAACGCTATGCCACTTACTGCCGCAATTACGGCGACAACCGGCTGCAGAAGATTGCCGGAGGCGCCAACAGCGGCGACTACAACTGGACAAAGGTCCTGCTCAAGGAAATCGGCCGTCAGGCCTGGGGCATCTCGCTTCATCACTATACCGTGCCCAAAGGCTGGGGCGCCGGCGGAAAGGGCCCGGCCACGGGCTTCACCGAGGAGGAATACATGATCACCATCCAGAAAGCCCTCTCGATGGATCCCCTCATCGGCCAGCACGCGGAAATCATGGATCAGCTCGATCCGCAGAAGAACGTGGCCCTTTGCGTGGATGAGTGGGGCAACTGGTTCGACGTGGAGCCCGGCACGAACCCCGGTTTCCTCTATCAGCAGAACACCCTGCGCGACGCCTTGACCTGCGCTTCGGTGCTCAATATTTTCCACAAGTATTCCGACCGGGTGAAGATGGCCAACATCGCTCAGATGGTCAACGTGCTTCAGTCAATCATTCTCACGAAGGATGACCAGATGGTCCTGACCCCGACCTACCATATTTATAATATGTATAAGGTCCACCAGGATGCCGTCAACCTGCCCGTGGAATTGCTCACCCCCGACTACAAACTCGGCAGCCGCGCGGTGCCGGCCCTGAATGCCAGCGCTTCGGTCGATGCCGACGGCGTCATCCACGTTTCGATCGTCAACCTCGATCCTGACCGGGACATCGCCACTTCGCTCAACCTGCGCGGCTTTGCGCCCAAAAGCGTGACCGGACAGATCGTCACGGCTCCGAAGCTTGACATGTGGAACGATTTCGATCACCCCGAGACCATTACGCTGAAAGCGTTCGACGGTGCCAAAATCAACAAAGGACTCCTCAGCGTGAAGGTTCCGGCCAAATCGGTCATTACCCTTGAAATCAAAAAATAATAAGATATCCGACATGAAACAGACTTATCATTTTCTGGCCTTTGATCTGGGCGCAACCAGCGGCCGCTCCATTCTCGCCACCCTCGGTGACGGCAAATTGGAAATGAAGGAACTGACCCGGTTCCCCAACATGACCCTGCCCATGCACGGCAAATTTTACTGGAACATTTACGGTTTGTATGATTCCATGCGCGCCGGTTTGGTCGCAGCAGGCAAGGAGGGTGTTCAGATCGACGCCATCGGCATCGACACCTGGGGCGTCGACGTGGCTTTCTTCGGCCAGGACGGCGCTCTGCTGGGTTGCCCGAGAGCATACCGTGACCCTTACACCGACGGCATGCCTGAAGAATATTTCAAGAAGGTTCCCCGCAAGGAAGTCTATGGTCTGACGGGTATCCAGGTGATGAATTTCAATACGCTTTATCAGCTCTTCGCCCTCGGCAAGGAAGGCAATTCGGCCCTCGAGGCGGCCGACAAGATCCTTTTCATGCCCGATGCCCTCTCTTATCTGTTGACCGGAAAGATGATTTGCGAGTATACCATCGCTTCGACTTCCCAGATACTCAATCCGAAGACCAAGAAACTGGAAAAGAAATTGTTGGATGCCGCCGGCGTGTCGCCCGACCTCTTTCCTGAAATTTCCTATCCGGGCGTGGTCATCGGACCGTTGCTCGACGATCTGGCCGAAGAGAGCGGGCTGGGCAAGGTGCCCGTCGTGGCCGTGGCCGGACACGATACGGGTTCTGCCGTCGCCGCCGTCCCGGCTGAGAACGAAGGCTTCGCCTATCTGAGTTCCGGCACCTGGTCGCTGATGGGCATCGAGGTGAAGGACCCGATCATCAACGAGACGTCGTTCGACTTGAATTTCACGAACGAAGGCGGTGTGGACGGAACCACCCGTTTCCTCAAGAACATCACGGGCATGTGGCTCTTGGAGCAGTGCCGCAAGGAGTGGAAGAAGAAACAGAATGTCTCCTATTCCTATCCGACCATTTATGAAATGGCCTCTTCGGCAGAACCTTTCCGTTGCCTGGTCGACCCGGACGATCCCTCGTTCGCCAACCCGCCCAGCATGGTCAAAGCCATCGAAGAATATTGCGTCAAGACAGGTCAGCAACCGCCCCAAACACACGCTCAGTTCATCCGTTGCATTTTCGACAGTCTGGCCCTGAAGTACAAGGCGGTGCTGTCAAAACTGCAGGATGTGGCCCCGTTCAAAATTGAAAAGCTCCACATCATCGGCGGAGGTGCCCTCAACCCCATCATGGACCAGTTCACCGCCAACGCCATCGGACTGCCGGTGGTGGCCGGACCCTCCGAAGCCACGGCCATCGGCAACATCATGATGCAGGCCAAGGCCCTCGGCGTGGTGAAGGATCTGCCCGAAATGCGGCAACTGATTTCCAAGTCGATCGAAACCCAGATTTTCTTCCCGAAAGACACGGTGACCTGGCAGCTGGCCTATGAGCATTTCCTGAAAATCATCGCGAAATAAGATTTGATTATCCATACAAATAATAACTTTTCATTTCAATCATTATGGCAAAAGAACAAAACATTCTCAAAGCGTATGAAATAGCGAAAGAACGCTATGCCGCCTGCGGTATCGACACCGATAAGGTACTGGAACAACTTCAGGACTTCCATCTGAGCATGCATTGCTGGCAGGCGGATGACGTGGCCGGTTTCGAAGTGCAGGCGGGTGCGTTGAGCGGCGGTATCCAGGCCACCGGCAACTATCCCGGCAAGGCCCGCAACATCGATGAGCTGCGCAAGGATATTCTCAAAGCCAAATCTTTGATTCCCGGCACGCATCGTCTGAACCTTCACGAAATCTACGGCGATTTCCAAGGCAAGGTGGTCGACCGCGACGAGGTGACGGTCGATTATTTCAAGAGCTGGATGGAGTGGGGTAAGGAAAACGACACGAAACTCGATTTCAACAGCACCTCGTTCTCCCATCCGAAGAGCGGCAACCTCAGCCTTTCCAACCCCGACCAGGGCATCCGCAATTTCTGGATCGAACACACCAAACGTTGCCGCGACATCGCCGACGCCATCGGTCAGGCTCAGGGAGACCCCTGTATCATGAACGTGTGGGTGCACGACGGTTGCAAGGACCTCAGCGTGAACCATTATCTCTATCGTGAGTTGTTGAAAGACTCGCTCGACAAAATTTTCGCCGAGAAGAAGAGCGGCATGAAGGATTGCATCGAAGGCAAGGTCTTCGGCATCGGTCTGGAAAGCTTCACCGTGGGCAGCCACGATTTCTACACCGCTTATGCCGCCAAGAACGGTATGATTCCGACCATCGACACGGGTCACTATCATCCCACGGAGAGCCCGGCCGACAAGGTGAGCGCTCTGCTGAATTTCGTTCCCGAATTGATGCTGCACGTCAGCCGTCCGGTCCGCTGGGACTCCGACCATGTCACCATCATGGACGACCCGACCCTCGACCTCTTCAGCGAGATCGTCCGCGCCGGTGCCCTGGAGCGCGTCCATTACGGTCTGGATTATTTCGACGGTGCCATGAACCGTCTCGGCGCTTATGTCATCGGCAGCCGCGCCGCCCAGAAGTGCATGGTGCGTGCGCTGCTTGAACCTTCTCAGGCCATCAGCGAACTGGAAATCGCCGGCAAGGGCTATCAGGTGCTGGCCCTGCTCGAAGAGTGCAAGGCCCTGCCTTGGAATGCCGTCTACGACATGTTCTGCCTGAAGAACGGCGTGCCCGTCGGCGACGAGTTCATCCCCGCCATCGAAGCTTACGAAAAGGAAGTCACCTCCAAGAGATAAGTAAACCATGTCCGCTACATTAGCCATCATCATCGGCTTGCTCATCATTGCGGTGGGCGCCTTCTGCCAGTCGAGCTGCTATGTGCCCATCAACAAGATCAAGTCGTGGAGTTGGGAAAGCTACTGGCTCATCCAAGGCGTTTTCGCTTGGTTGGTTTTCCCCTTCTTGGGCGCTTTATTGGCCGTTCCTGAGGAAGAAAGCCTGTTTGCGATGTATGCCGCATTCCCCAAGGAATCGCTGCTGACCATTCTTTTCGGCGTGTTGTGGGGCATCGGCGGCCTGACGTTCGGTCTTTCGATGCGCTACCTCGGCGTGGCCTTGGGACAGAGCATCGCCCTCGGTCTCTGCTCGGGACTGGGTGCCATTCTCGGCCCGGTGTTCACCGGTACGACCGACACGCTGACCACCGCCATCTGGGTAGGTGTCGCAGTGACCCTGATCGGTATTGCCGTCATCGGCATCGCCGGCGGCATGAAGACTTCGGCCATGCCCGAGGAAGAAAAAAAGAAGGCCGTCAAGGACTTCAATTTCCCCAAGGGCATTGCCGTGGCCGTGCTCTCCGGTGTGATGAGCGCCTGCTTCTCCATCGGTCTGAGTTTCGGCGCCAACCTTCATTGGGAGGCCACCCAGCCCATCTTCTCGTCGCTGCCCGCCACCTTCCTGGTGACCTTGGGCGGCTTCCTGACCAATGCTGCGTATTGCCTTTTCCAGAATACGAAAAACAAAACTTTCGGCGACTACAAGCAGGGCAGCCTCTGGCTCAACAATGCGCTCTTCTGCGCGTTGGCCGGTTTGCTTTGGTACAGCCAGTTCTTCGGTCTGAGCCTGGGCAAGGGATTCCTGGAGGGCAATTCCGCCGTGTTGCTGACCTTCAGCTGGTGCATACTGATGGCCTTGAACGTGACCTTCTCCAATGTCTGGGGCATTGTCCTCAAGGAGTGGAAGGGTGTCAGCCGCAAGACCATCGTGGTGTTGATCGTAGGTTTGCTGATTTTGATTTTCAGCACGTTCCTGCCTCAACTGATGGCTTGAGCCTTGGTTTGACATTCAAAGAAAGCCGACCCGGTTTCCGGGCCGGCTTTCTTTTGATGAATGACCGACATATTTGCGGGCGTGACTGACAGATTTGCAGTCTGTGACAGATGCGCAAGGCTTGGCACGGTTATTGTTTGTATGGTGGTGTGCCGGCCGAAATTCCCTTGAGGATGGCCGGAGAAACCAGACCATTAACTTTTAAAAATACAGTATTATGTCATTGAAACCCTTGTCAGACCGTGTTTTGGTCAAACCGGTCGCTGCCGAGCAGAAAACCGCCGGCGGAATCATCATCCCCGATTCAGCAAAAGAAAAACCCTTGAAGGGTGAAGTCGTGGCCGTAGGCCCCGGCACGAAAGACGAGACCATGCAGGTAGCCGTGGGCGACGAAGTCCTCTACGGGAAATATGCAGGCACCGAAGTCGAGGTTGACGGTGAAAAATACCTCATCATGCGCCAGTCGGACATTCTGGCAAAATTCTAACCTTTAAATTGTTACTGCTATGGCAAAAGAAATCAAATTCGATATCGAAGCCCGCGACCTGCTCAAGAGCGGCGTGGATCAGTTGGCCAATGCCGTCAAGGTGACCCTCGGCCCGAAAGGACGCAACGTCATCATCGACAAGAAATTCGGCGCCCCGCAAATCACCAAGGACGGTGTGACGGTGGCCAAAGAAGTGGAACTGGCCGATGTTTATCAGAACATGGGCGCCCAGTTGGTCAAGGAAGTGGCTTCCAAGACCGGTGACGACGCCGGTGACGGCACCACCACCGCCACCGTCCTGGCTCAGGCCATCGTGGCCGAAGGCCTCAAGGATGTGACGGCCGGCGTGAATCCGATGGAACTCAAGCGCGGTATCGACAAGGCCGTGGCCGCTGTCGTGGCCAGCATCAAGGCCCAGTCGGAAGAAGTCGGTGACGATTTCAACAAGATCGAGCAAGTGGCCAAGATTTCGGCCAACAACGATGCCGAAATCGGTCATCTGATTGCCGAAGCCATGAAGAAGGTCAAAAAAGAAGGCGTCATCACCATCGAAGAGGCCAAGGGTACCGACACCCACATCGACGTGGTGGAAGGCATGCAGTTCGACCGCGGTTATCTCTCGCCTTATTTCGTGACCGATACGGAAAAGATGGAAACCTTGATGGACAATCCTTACATCCTGATCCACGACAAGAAGATTTCCAACCTCAAGGAGATGCTGCCCATTTTGGAAGCTGCCGCCCAGAGCGGACGTCCGCTGCTCATCATCGCGGAAGACATCGACGGCGAAGCCCTCACGACGCTGGTGGTGAACCGTCTGCGCGGAGGCTTGAAAATCTGCGCTGTCAAGGCGCCCGGCTTCGGTGACCGCCGCAAGGAAATGCTGCAGGACATCGCCATTCTGACGGGCGGTTGCGTCATCACCGAAGAGCAAGGCATCAAGTTGGAAAACGCCACGCTCGATATGCTGGGCCGCGCCGAGAAGGTGACCGTCAACAAAGACAACACCACCATCGTCAACGGCTTGGGTCAGAAAGAGGCCATTGCCGAGCGCGTGAACCAGATCAAGGCCCAGATCGCCATCACCAAGAGCGATTACGACCGTGAAAAACTCCAGGAGCGTCTGGCCAAACTTTCCGGCGGCGTGGCCGTGCTGTATGTGGGTGCGCCCTCCGAAGTGGAGATGAAAGAAAAGAAAGACCGTGTTGACGATGCGTTGAGCGCTACCCGCGCCGCCATTGCCGAAGGCATCGTGCCCGGCGGCGGTGTGGCTTACATCCGCGCCCAAGAAGCCATCAAGGACCTGAAGGGTGACAACGAGGAAGAAGACCTCGGCATCAAGATTGTCCGTCGCGCCATCGAAGAGCCGATGCGTCAGATCGCTTTCAATGCCGGCAAGGAAGGTGCCGTCATCGTCCAAAAGGTGAAGGAAGGCAAGGGCGATTTCGGTTACAATGCCCGCAACGACGTCTATGAGAACTTCATGACGACGGGCGTCATCGACCCGGCCAAGGTCTCGCGCGTAGCCTTGGAAAATGCCGCTTCCATCGCCGGCATGTTCCTGACGACCGAATGCGTCATCGCCGAGAAGAAAGAAGAAAATCCGGCCCCGGCCATGAATCCGGCCGCGATGGGCGGTATGGGCGGCATGATGTAAATCATTTGCCGTCAATTAAATGAAAAACCGGTCGGGGATGACCCCGGCCGGTTTTTTTATTTGACCATTGAAAAGGATTACTGCAGTTCGACCCGGGCGATTTCGCCGTTGATGTGCAGGTTGTCGAACACGACGTCTTTGGCGCCGCTGATTCGGTTGCCCTTGGCCACTCCGTCGAAGAAGCAAGATTTCAACTGGATGTTGCAGACGTTCTCGCTGTTTTCCAGACCGTTGATGAGGACGCCGTATTTGCTCTCCTTGCAGGTGACGTTTTCCATATAGACGTTGCGGACCGTGGGCGGAAAATCGCGCTGGCAGTCTTCGCGTGATTCATAGAGCAGATTGATTTTCAGCACCGATTCGTTGCACTGTCCGACGCGGACGTTGCGCACGAAGATGTTCTCGATGAGACCTCCGCGACAGGTATTGGTCTTGATGCGGATGACGCGGTCGAGTTCGGGACTGTCCATTTCGCAGTCTTCAACGAAGAGGTTGCGGTAGCCGCCGGAGATTTCACTGCCGACGACCACGCCGCCGTGACCGTTTTTCATGTGGCATTTGCGCACGATGATGTTTTCGGAGGGACGACCCCACTTGCGGCCGTCGTTGTTGCGGCCTGACTTGATGGCGATGCAGTCGTCACCGGTGTCGAAACTGCAGTTTTCGATGAGGACATTGCGGCACGATTCGGGATCGCAGCCGTCGCCGTTGGGACCGCGGTTGTAAATCTTCACGCCGCTGACCACGATGTTTTCACTCAGGAGCGGATGAATCACCCAGAACGGCGAGTTCAGCAGGGTGACGTCGGCAATGAGGATGGTGTTGCATTGGTTGAAATTGACCAATTGCGGGCGCAGGGCATCGCTTTCGGTCATGTAACGCTCTTCCACATCGAGCTTGTCTTCCGCGCTGCGCAGCAAGCGGGCGCGTCCGCCGCAATTCTGTCCGGGCATGCCGGGTTTCCAGCCGTAACGGGCGGCGCCGCACATGCTCCACCATTTCAATTGGCCCTGGGCATCGAGCGTGCCTTTGCCGGTCAGTGCGATGTTGGTCTGTTGGAAGGCATAGACCAGCGGGTGGTAATTGTAGCAGTCAACCCCTTCCCAGCGGGTCAGCACCTGGGGCATATAGAGCGAGGTGTCGACGGAGAAGCGGAGCAGGGCACCTTCTTCGACGTGAAGGTCGACATTGCTCAGAAGAGTGATCGGACCGGTCAGGTATTCGCCGGCCGGCACGATGACGTGACCGCCTCCGGCCTCATTGCAGGCTTTGATGGCGGCGTTGATGGCTTCGTGGTTGAGAAATCCGGCATCGCCGCTTTTGGCGCCGAAGTCCAGAATGTTGAAGTTGCGGTCGGGGAAATCGGTCCGGGTCAGATTTTTCTCGATGCGGGCGGCTTCATCGAACGCCTTTTCCATGTCGCTCTTGGCCGTGCAGGCCGAAAAGAGGAACAAACCGGCGCCCAACAGGCCGGCCAGAGAAAGGAAGTGTTTCATAAGCGGGTTATTTAGAGGTGGATAAGAAAATCACTTGCTCCAGAATTCCTTGGAAAAGAGCAGAAGGACGGCATAGATTTCCAGTCGGCCGGTCATCATGAGGAAGCACATCCACCATTTGCCGAAAGCAGGCATGGTGGAGAAGCTGCTGAAGTATTCGCCGAGACCCGGTCCGATGTTGCCGATGCTCGTCAGCGAGATGCCGAAAGCCTCTTCCAAACCGCTGCCCATGGAGAAAAACAGGCCGGTGCTGATGACGATGAGCAGCACGTAGAGAAAGAAGAAGGCGTGGAGGCTGGTCACGGTGGAGTTGGACAGCGCTTTCCCGTTGTACATCACCGGCAGCACGGCATTGGGGTGGACGCTGCGGCGCATTTCGTTGAAGACGCTTTTGAAGACGATGACGATGCGGGCTATCTTGACGTTGCCGGAAGTGGAACCCGACATGGCGCCGCAGAACATCAGCATGACGAGAATGAAGCGCAACGCCGGTTCCCAACGACTGAAGTTGGCGGTGGCGAAGCCTGTGGTGGTGATGATGGAAATGACGTGGAAGAAGCCGTCGCGGAAGGCCGACAGCCCGTTGACGTGTTTCAGTATCAGGAGCAGGACGGAGAGGATGACGGCGCAGACGAAAGTGATGCCGACATACCAGCGGAATTCTTCGTTCTGCCGTATTTTGCTGAACTGCCCGGTCAGAAAGCGGTAAATCAGAATGAAACTCGTTCCGCCCAGGAACATGAAAACGGCCGTGACGGTTTCGACGTAAGTGGAGTGCCAATAACCGATGCTTCCGTTTTTGGTGGAAAAGCCGCCGGTCGACATCGTGGTCAGGGCGTGGCATGCGGCATCGAACAGGTCCATCGGACCCAGGTAGAGCAACAACGCATTGAGCAGGGTCAGACAGATGTAGATGGCCCAGATGATTCTGACCGAGGTGGAAAATTTAGGTGCGATTTTTTCGCGGACAGGACCCGTCACTTCGGCCGTGAAGAGCTGGAAACCGCCGTTCATCATCGGGAGCAGGGTCAGCGAAAAGAGCACGATGCCGACGCCGCCCAGCCATTGGATGATGGCCCGCCAGAAGAGGGAGGCGTGAGAGAGGGCCTCTACATTGCTCAGGATGGTGGAACCGGTGGTCGAGAAGCCCGACATGCTCTCGAAATAGGCGTCGGTGAACGAGTTGAAATGACCGCTCAAGAAGAAGGGAATGGCCCCGAAGAAAGAAAACAGCAACCAGCTTCCGGTCACGAAGACAAAACTTTCATGCTTGCCTACCGTCGGCCGGGCTTTCCATCCGAAACATTCCAGGATGAGACCGGTCAATAAGGTGACGGCGGCGGAATTGAGGTAGAGCCAGGTTTCCGGCTCGTGATACCACCATCCGACTCCGGCCGTCAGGAGCATGACGAAGGCTTCGATGATCAGCAGGATGCCCAGCATCTTGAAAATGAAGCGGAAATTGAACGGGGAGTCGGCCATGGGGTGCATCAATGAAAATATCGCTCCACCTTTTGAATGGAGGAGGAGAGGCAGAAAACCACGACGCGGTCGCCCGGTTGGATTTGGGTGTTGCCGTAGATGATGATGCCCTGACCGTCGCGGATGAGTCCGCCCAGGCTGATGTTCTCGGGCAGGTGCAGATCTTTGACGGGTTTTTTCGTGACCTTGGAATTTTCACCCACGACGAATTCCGCCACGTCGGCTTCGGCAAAGGTCAGGCATTTCATGTTGGCCACGTCGGCGGCCAGCATCATTTTGAAGATGTGGCTGGCGGCGATGAGTTTTTTGTTGATGACGATGCCGATGTCGAACCGTTCGGCCAAGGGAATGTAGTCGAGCGTCTCGACTTCGGCCACGGTGCGGAGCAGATGGAAACGTTTGGCGGCCAGGCAGGCCAATATATTGGTTTCCGCATTGTCGGTCAGGGCAATGTAGGCTTCGGTCATTTCTATGCCCTCGTCCTTGAGCAGATCGATGTCGCGGCCGTCGCCCTGGATGACCATCACATTGCTCTGAAGTTTTTCCTTGACCCATTCGGCCCGGTCGCGGTTCTGCTCGATGATTTTGACATTCATCTCCTTGGAAATCAAGCGTGAAGCAAGAATCGCAATGCGGCTGCCGCCCATGATGATGACGTCTTTGACGTTGCCCGCGGGTTTGCCGCAGATGGTCCGGACCTTGTCCAATTCTTCATGGGTGGTGATGAAGTAGACCATGTCGTCGGTTTGCAGCGTGTCGCGTCCGGAGGGAATGATGGTCTCGGGGCCGCGTTTGATGGCCGCGACGCGGAAGGTGTCGGCGGGGGTGAAGGCGTCCATGAGCCGTTTGCCCACCAGGGGTGCGTCGGCCCACAGTTTGACGCCCACCATGATCAGCGCGCCGTCGTCGAATTCGTGATATTGACGGACCCAGGGGCGTTTGACGGAATCGGCGATTTCCTGGGCGGCCAGGATTTCGGGGCAGATGATCGAATCGATGCCCAGCTTGTCGATGAAGGGCCGGTTGGCGGGCAGCAGGTATTCTGCCGATTCCACCCGTGCCACCGTTTTTTTCGCGCCCAGGCTCTTGGCCAGGCTGCAGGCAATCAGATTGCGGCTTTCGTCGGGCGTGACCCCGATGAAGAGGTCGCTGTGGTGACACCCGGCATCTTTCAGACAGGCGGCGGAGGTGGGCAGGCCGACAATGGTCATCAGGTCGTAGTTGCCGCTCAGGTTGTTGAGCACATCCTCCTTGTCGTCGATGATGACGATGCTGTGGCGCTCCCTCGAGAGCAATTTGGCCAAGTGGACCCCTACGGCGCCGGCGCCTCCGATGATGATTTTCATAATGCCTGATATAATTCTGTGAGGGTTTGACGGATGTGAGCTTCGTCCAGGCCGCACGCTTCCCGCTGTTCGGCCACAGAGGCGTGGTCGATGAAACGGTCGGGAATACCCAGCCGCCTGACCGTCGGCCGCAGCCCTTCTTCGCACAACGCTTCCAGGATGCAGGAACCGAAGCCGCCTTCCAGACAACCGTTCTCTATGGTCAGGATGGCGTCGAAACGGGTGCCGATGTCTTTGAGCAATTCGCGGTCAATCGGTTTGACGAAGCGGAAATCGTACAGGGCGGGGCGGAGGGAGGCATCGGCCCTGTTCATCTCGCGGATGACTTTTTCGGCGAGCAGACCGATGGGCCCGATGGTGATGACGGCCACCTTTTCTCCTTCGATGCGGCAACATCCTTTGCCCAAGGTCACCTCGTGCATAGGCTGTTTCCAATCGGTCACGTAGCCTTTGCCTCTGGGGTAACGGATCACGAAGGGGCGGTCGGCCAGTTTTTGGGCCGTGAACATCAGGTTGCGCAGTTCGATTTCGTTGATCGGGGCGGCGACGGTCAGGTTGGGAATGCACCTGAGGGCGGCCATGTCGAAGGCGCCCTGATGGGTCACACCGTCTTCTCCGACCAATCCGGCGCGGTCCAGACAGAGAATGACCGGAAGCCGGCTGACGGCGACGTCGATGATGATGTTGTCGTAGGCCCGCTGGGCGAAAGTCGAATAGATGTTGCAGAAGGGAATCATGCCGCTGCGGGCCAGACCGGCGGAAAACGTGACGGCATGGCCTTCGGCGATGCCTACGTCGAAGACGCGCTCCGGAAAACGGTCCATCATGACGTGCAGGCCGCAACCGGTCGGCATGGCCGGGGTGACGGCGACGATGCGGGGGTTCTCTTCGGCCAGTTCGGTCAGGGTTTGTCCGAACACATCCTGGAAGCGGATAGGCTGGGAACCGTCGTTGACGGTCGCAGCGGTCTTGCCCGTGTCGATGTCGAATTTGCCCGGTGCGTGGAATTTCGTGGGGAGTTTCTCGGCCGGTCCGTAGCCCTTGCCCTTGGTGGTGCAGATGTGCAGCACCCGGGGGCCGGTCATGTTTTTGATGGTCCGGAGGATGCGGACCAGATTTTTGACGTCGTGTCCGTCGACGGGACCGAAATACCTCAGGTCGAGTCCGTCGAAAATGCTGTTGCCGTGGTTGGCGAAGAAGGTGTGGAGGCTGTTGCCCATCCTCAGCACGCGGCTTTTGCGGGCATCGTCCATCAGCCCCGTCTTTTTCAACAGCCGGTAGACCCGCCAGCGGAAGGTGTTGTAGTGGACCGAAGTGGTCAGCCGGGCCAGCGATTTGCTCAGCCCGCCTACGTTGCGGTCTATGGAGTATTTGTTGTCGTTGAGAATGATGAGGACGTTGTTGTCGCTTCCGGAAATGTTGTTCAGCGCTTCGTAGGCCAGTCCGCCCGTCATGGCTCCGTCGCCGATGACGGCCACCGTCAGGCTGTCGTCCCGGCGGAAACGGTTGCCTGTATCCAACCCCAGCGCGATGGACAGGGAGTTGGAGGCGTGGCCGGAGGTGCAGGCGTCGTAGGGACTTTCTTCCGGGGTGGGGAAGCCGCTGATGCCGTCTTTGTGGCGGAGGGTGTGGAAACGGTCGCGCCGGCCGGTCAGGATTTTGTGGCCGTAGGCTTGATGGCCCACGTCCCAGACAATGCGGTCGTGAGGCGTGTCGAGGGCATAGTGCAGGGCCACTGTCAGTTCCACGGTGCCCAGGCTGGCGCCCAGGTGACCGGGATTTTCGGAAAGTTCCTTGATGATGAAGTCGCGCAGCTGGCGGCAGATGTCGGGCAGGGCCTCTACGGGAACCTGCCGCAGGTCGGCCGGAGAGTCTATATGTTGCAAATCAAAATTATTCATACTACAAAGGTATTATTTTTTTTTCGCAGCGGAAAGCCTCGTGCAAAATAGTTTTTCCATCGGGGCAGATGTCATCGAAAAGTTGTAACTTCGCGTATTCTAACCGTCCGTCAGAATCTATGGAACTGAAAACACCTGTAACCGTCGCGCCGACCCTCCCTTTATCACATGCCGACCGCATTGTCTCTTTAGGATCCTGCTTCGCTGACAATATCGGCAAATCGCTGCAAGACAATGGCTTCCGTGTGGAACAAAATCCTTTCGGCACCCTCTACAATCCGATGTCGGTCATCAATGCCTTGCAGCGTCTGAGGCTGGGCACGCCCTTCCGCGAAGAAGAATTGTTCGAGTATGGCGGCGTGTACGGCAGCTTCGCCCACCATACTTCTTTTTCCGGCCGCGACAAGGCGGAGGTGTTGCACCATATCAATGAGACCTTCAATCAGGCAGTGGCGGCTTTCGATGAGGCGACGTGTTTGATGCTGACTTTCGGTACGTCGTGGGTCTACGCGCTTTCCGAAACGGGCCGGGTGGTGGCCAATTGCCACAAACTCCCCGATTACCTGTTTACCCGCCGTCGGCTGGAAACCGGAGAAATCGTCGATTGGTACCGCGAATTTTTCCTTTCGCTCTTCGAGGAAAAGCCCGATATGAAAGTCGTCTTCACGGTCAGCCCCATCCGCCATTTCAAGGACGGCGCCCACGAGAACACGCTGAGCAAGTCGGTGTTGCACCTGGCCATCGACGAACTTTGCACGGAATTTGACCAGGCGGTTTATTTTCCGGCCTATGAAATCCTGACGGACGAGCTCCGGGACTACCGTTTTTACGATGAGGACATGCTGCATCCTTCAGCCTTGGCCGTCAAATACGTTTGGGAACGTTTCTGCGATTTTTCCTTCGACCGCGAGACCCGTGATCTGATGGCGCAGATTCAGCAAATTCACAAAGCCATGGCCCATCGTCCTTTCCGCCCCGACGACGAGTCATATATCCGTTTCGCGCAGAAAAACCTGGCGGCGGTGGCCCTTCTTTCGGCCAAGGCGCCCGGGCTCGACCTGAACGCGGAAAGGAAATTTTTTGAAGAACAAATCGGCCAATGACGGCATAACAGCATTTTGTAATATGAACAAAACCATTGGAGAAACAGCACGGCTCATCGGTGCCGAAGCACGTTTGAGGAATCCGCAAGCGACTGTATCATTTTTGTTAACCGACAGCCGGCAGCTGACCGAGGCCGCCGGAACGCTTTTTTTTGCCCTCCGTACGGAAAGCAACGACGGCCACCGGTATATAGCTGAATTGTTGCGCAAGGGTGTCCGCCATTTTGTCGTGACGGAGATTCCGGCGCCGCTGACGGCTGCTGATGCTGATTTTCTGGTGGTGGAGAATGTTGCGGAGGCGCTCAGGAAAATCGCGGCGGCTTGCCGTTCGGATTTTGCTTTTCCGGTATTGGCCATTACGGGCAGCAACGGCAAAACTATCGTCAAGGAGTGGTTGTGGCAGCTTTTGCGCGATGATCTGCGCATCAGCCGCTCTCCGGGCAGTTACAATTCGCAGATAGGGGTGGCGCTGTCGTTGTCGATGATTTCGCCCGCCAGCCGGTTGGCCGTCATTGAGGCCGGCATTTCCCGTCCGGGTGAAATGCAACGGCATGCTCAGACCATAGCTCCGCAGTTCGGTCTGATGACCAACCTGGGCGCTGCGCATCAGGAAAATTTCGCTTCCGCTTCCGAACTGCTGAGCGAAAAATTCCGATTGTTCGAATCGTGCAAGGCCTTGGTCTGTTGCATGGATGACCCCGCCGTGGCCGAAGCGGCGGATGCATGGGCGCGGCAGCGCGGCGGCTGCTTGTACGGCTGGTCGTCGCACAAGAATTCTGCGGCCGCTTTGCAATTCCGTACGGAAACAAAAGATGGCTGTACTTTCATCAATACCGAGTGGCACGGCGCGGCGGCCCGCTTCGCCATCCGATACACGGATGCGGCATCGGTACAGAATGCGCTGCATTGCTTGGCTTGTATCCGGATGTTGGAAGAAGAAATCGGTTATGCGGTCGAGGCTCCGGTGCTTGCCGGACGACTGGAAGCTTTGGAACCTGTGGCCATGCGCCTGGACGTGCGCGAAGGCCGCAACGGTTGTGTGCTCATCAATGATACCTATAATTCCGATCTGCAAGCCCTTGAACTGGCTTTGAATTTCCAGCGCCAGCGTTCCGAGGCGAGCGCTTTGCGTCCGGCCCTCATCCTGTCGGACATCTATCAGAGCGGCTTGGCCCCTGAACAACTGTATGGCCGTGTGGCCTCGCTGGCCGCGGCGCACGGGATAGTCCGTTTCATCGGCATCGGCCGGGAAATTTCCCGTCAAGCCGCCTTGTTTGATGCGGAGGCCCGGTTTTTTCAAACGACGGAAGATTTCCTGTCGTCGTCGCTGCCCGAGGCGTTGGACAGTGAGCTGGTCCTCATCAAGGGGTCCCGCCGTTTCGGTTTCGAACGCATCACCGAACGTCTGACGTTGCGCTCCCATCAGACGGTTCTGGAAGTCAATCTGGACGCCATTGTCCACAATTACAATTATTTCCGCTCCCTGTTGCAGCCGGCTACGCGTCTGGTGGCCATGGTCAAGGCAGAGTCGTACGGACTGGGCGCTGTGGAAATCAGCAAGACGCTGCAGGCCCACGGCTGCGATGCGTTGGCCGTCGCTGTGGCCGATGAGGGCGTGAAACTCCGTCAAGCCGGCATCACCATACCGATTTTGGTGATGAATCCCGAGCCGTCGGTCTTTCCGATATGCTGTGAATATCACCTGGAGCCGGAAGTGTACAGCTTCAAACTGCTCGATGCCTTCATCCGAAGCGGAGAAAAACTGGGCATTAAGGCATATCCCATCCATTTGAAAATGGATACCGGCATGCATCGCTTGGGCTTCCTGCCCGAAGACCTGGACAAGCTGCTGGAACGGCTCAAAGGGCAGGAGGTCCTCCGGGTGGCCAGCATTTTTTCCCATCTGGCCGGCAGCGACGAGGACACCTTCGACGACTACACCCGCCGGCAGTGGGAACAGTTCGAAGCCATGTCGTCGAAAATCACGAAAGCTCTTCCATACAGGATTATCCGTCATATCCTCAATTCAGCCGGTATCGAACGTTTTCCGCAATGGCAGTGTGACCAGGTCAGGCTGGGCATAGGCCTGTACGGTGTCTCCGTGGCCCATCCCGAATCGGTCCGTCCGGTGGCCTCGCTCAAGACACGGATTCTGCAGATACACCCCTATCAGAAGGGAGAAACCATCGGCTACAGCCGCACGACGACTTTGCAGCGTGATGCCCGCATCGCCGTCCTGCCCATCGGTTATGCTGACGGTCTGAACCGGAGAAACCGCGGGCAGGAGGTCTTGATCAATGGTCGAAGGGCCCCCATCATGGGTAACATCTGCATGGATGCCTGCATGGTCGACGTGACCGGCATCCCGGCCGAGGAAGGTGACGAAGCCGTCATTTTCGGCGATGGTTTGCCTGTCAGCGAAGTGGCCGGACGCATCGGTACGATTCCCTACGAAGTGCTGACGAGCGTCTCGAAACGGGTCAAACGGATTTATTACAAAGAGTGAACGTCCGTCCTGCCGTATATTTTTTCGGCCGGAATGGAGTGATATCACCTTGGCTTACGCCTCAACAACAAGTTTTTTTTGGTTTTTTTGTATTTTGTATATTTTATAATATATTTGCAAAAAGGTTCCATGATGAATAGCCGTGTCCTTTACATATTGTTGTGGGTGTTCTTGACTTCTTGTCAAGACTGGCAGGAGCGTCGGGAAACGACTCGTTTGGTAAAGGAATGGCACGGACGTGAAATATTGCTTCCTGACAGCTTGGTATTCATGTCTTTAAAACAAGATAGCGTTTCGTCTCCGGATACGGGCCTTGCTGAATGCAAAGTGTTAACTTATGTTGAGGACTCCGATTGTCTGAATTGTCAATTGCAGCTCTCCCGATGGATGGATTTCATTGCCACGATAGATGCTTTGACCACTAAGTCAGTGCCGTTTCTGTTTTATGTCAATACCAGTGACGTAATCGAGCTGAAACGGTTTCTTAAGCAGGAGTCGTTTGACTATCCCTTCTGCGTGGACCATGAAGACCGTCTCAATCGCCTTAATCAATTCCCGTCCTCATCTGTTTTTCATACCTTCCTTTTGGATGCTGAAAACCGGGTGCTGGTTGTTGGAAGCCCTGTTGATAATTTCAAAATCAGAGATTTATACTTGTCAGAAATCGAAAAATCTCTTTCGGTGGAACCGGTTTGTGTCGCGCTTCGTGCCGACTGTCAGAAAGTTGACATTGGAAAAATCAGATTGGGTCAAACAAGAGAAATCTGCATCAAATTGACCAATGAGGGCAATAGTACCTTTATGTTGGAAAAAATTACGACCTCCTGTGACTGCACGGAGGCTGTCTGCTCATGGACCGAGATACCTTCAGGAGATACCCGACCTTTGACCGTGCGTTTCAAAGCTGAGCATGCGGGAGATTTTATCAGGGAAATCACACTTCACGGAAATTTGTCGGATTCGTTTTTTACCGTAGACTTGTGTGGTGAGGTGGTAGCGTCACGGTATGATAATAATAACCAAATATGACTTTTATGAGAAAAAAGATTGTTTGTTGTGTGGCATTAATGGTGGTTATATTTGTCACATTGTCAGTCAAAATCAGTTTTGAGAGAAGTTTGGAGCCAAACATCAATTCTATTGTAAGTGAGAATATCGAAGCCCTTACCACGACGGAAATGCCTCACGTGAAGGATTGCGTATATGACCCGAATTATGATTGCGAGGCACTGAATCCGATCGACCCGACGAAGGATGAATATAGGACACATGCCAAGTGGCCATCAAAATAATTTCGGAGCGGAATCATGAAAACATTCAAGGGGTTGTCATGGCTATTGCTGCCCATTTTTCTCATGGGATGCAAGAATGGAGCCGAGGACAGGATAGATGCATTTGGCACAGTTGTCGAGTTAAAAGTTTCGGATTGCCTGTTTGATGATGCCGATTATCCGCTCGGAACGATTGAAGACATTCAAATCTGGAATAACTGTATCTTGTTGCAACACACCGATTTGCCGGGATCATTCACGATGTTGGACAGTTGCGGTCGCGTGATGACTACCTTTTGTCATTTGGGACATGGACACAACGAGTGTTTGAGTGTTGAACCTCGTTTTACGGTGAAGAAATCTGTGTTGTCCTTTTATGACAGGCATGCAAAAAATCTGTGCAGTATCAATTTGGACGATGTCTGCAAGAACCCGGATTCGATGAAAACCGTCAAACGCCCCGTACCCTATACTTTGGATTTCCGCCCGTCCTATGCTGCTGCCCTGATGGATGGAATGGTATGCAGAGGTAGTTTTGCGGGTGAACGTTTTGGATGTTTGGATGGAGAAAACAAGAGAATACATCATGGAATAGATTATCCATTTGCAACTGGCGGGCTTACGGATTTGGAAAAGGGTTCCGTGTTTCAAGGCTTTATGATTGTTTGCCCGTCGATGGATCGTTTTGCCATTGTTACCTATGCTTCAGATGTGTTTGAATTGTTCAGGATGACTGATTCGGTACCACAAAGATGCTTTGTGAGCCCATGCAAGAAAGTTCCATCCGTGGTGGAATCGGGCGGTAGAAAGACGACAGACACGTCAAGATGCTGTGCGGGCTTTATCAATGGGTGTGCCACCGACAGCAGTGTTTACTTGCTTTACGTTGATGAGAATTATGATGAATGGGCTAGAAACGGTTATAAATCGTTTGATATTTTGAGTTTTGGTTGGGACGGTCGGAAAAAAGTGAAATACCATTTACCTGAATCTGTTCAGTGTTTTACCGTATCGTCAGATTATCTTTATGTCGTGTCGCAGACAGAGGGTTTGAACCGTCTGTATCGCTTTAGGTTGCCCTGACAGGTGTTTGCCATTTCACAGTCAAATATTCAAGGCAGTATGAAATGATGGCTCATGACGGAAATATCAGCAGCGGTGCAATCTCCCTATTCTGTTTGATGTCATGTCTCGTATGTGTACAGTCTTGTCAATATTCCCCGGAAATGGATCGTTCACTCAGGGAAAGCGGATCCAATCGCCTTGAGTTGGAAAAGGTGCTTGCTCATTACCAAAATCAAAGAGACAGTGAATCTCTTAAGGCAGCAGAATTTCTGATTGCCAACATGTACGGCCACCATTCTTGCGAAAGCCCATCGCTCGGTATTTTCTACGGAGCGATGGACTCTCTTTATCCAGACATGTCAAACGTGGTGAGAAGGGTGATTCATCAAATACCCATGCACCTTGGCGGGCAAGATTATCAGAAGGTCTATGATGTGGAAGTGTTGGACTCGGAATTTCTGATAGCTCATATCGACCGTATGATGGAAGTGTGGCGTACATGCCGTTGGTTGTCGGAGATTGCGTTTGAGGAATTTTGTGAATATTTGTTGCCATACCGGTTTGCAGAGGGCCCTGTATGTCAAGACCTTGATTCGACCGATTGTTGGTGGCGGGATATACGTGACGAGGTCTATAAATGGCCAGATTTGCCGTTGACCCCCACTGATGTACGTCTGTTTCTTCGCCACCGCATCAATAACGCTGATGACCATTATAAGAACGCTCTTCGGCTTCCGGGTGGAGGGTCGTATACTTTCGACTGTGAAGATGAAGCGCATTATGAAATCAGTACCCTGCGTGCGTCCGGAGTGCCGGCGACATTGGATTTCGTGCCGGACTGGACCACTCGAAACGGCCGCCATTACTGGAGCGTGATAGTGGATCCGTATTGTTTGAATGCCAACAGTTCCAATGCATACAATTTGAGAGTCGGCAAAGTTTACCGGCGCACCTACAGCCATCAACCAATACCTCTGGTGAATGCCTCCGGCAGAGAAGTGGTGCCGGTCTTGTTCCAATCGCCATTTTTGAAAGATGTGACGGCGCAGTATGCGCGGGTATCAAAGGTGACAGTTCCGATAAAAAGGCATGGATGTCGGAATGTTTATCTGGCAGTTTTTAATGAAATGCAATGGAAACCGATAGCTTGGTCACGGTGTCATGGGCTATTTGTCCGTTTTTCAGATGTGGGTAGCAACGGAGTGTATTTACCGGTCGTGACCAGAAACGATGGAATGTGTGCGGTCGGACCGCCCTTCATTCTTCACGCTGATGGCCGTCGGGAAACACTGCGTCCTTCCGACAAACAGACAGTGACAATGAGCCTATCGAGAAAATATCCGCTGACATATTCCAAGATGTGTTGGGCAGCGGAACTGCAAGAGTATGTTCTTGAGGCCGCCGAGGATTCGAGTTTTGCAACGTTGGGTTTTTCATGTCCCCTTACTGCTGTCAGCCCGTATTTGAATGAATGTGAAATGACTCTGCCGGATTCTGTCGGCTCGTATAGGTATTGGCGTGTAAAGGGCAGGCGTATTCATATGGGTGAAATGAAGTTCTTGGATGATTCCCGTCAAATCGTAAAAGGACGGATTTTTGTGCCAGATGCCGCCAGAAAGGAGATATCGGATACTTTTTTGAATGCCATTGACGGCGATGCCCTGACTTATACCACGACTCCCGGATGGATTGGTATCGATTTCGGCTCTCCTCAGAAGGTCTCCGCTATTCGCTATGTATCGAGGTCTGATGCCAATGGTATCAAGGTTGGCAATACTTATGAATTGTATGTTTTTGATTGGAAATGGCGATTGTTGGAGCGCAGACAAGCGGTTTCTGATACTTTGCTGTTTGAAGGAGTCCCGTCCGGAGGACTTTATTGGCTCCATTGTTTAGACGAAGGTCGGGAGGAACGTATTTTTACATATGAGCAAGGGCGTCAAGTGTGGTGGTAAGCAACTGCAGACAATTTTTTCTGTGCTGATGTTGGCTGCTATATCGTCAGTCGGTTTCCGGAGTATTTCCGTAGGACTGACGGATGCTCATATACGCTATGTGGAATATAGTCTTGCGCTGGGTGTGTTGGCTTTGTCTGCGAATTTGTCGAGGAATATGAAGAAGGACCCGTTACTGCGATGGGGTTGGACCGATGGGTGGGTGCTGCTATGGGTGCTGTGGCGTTTTGGAGCAACTTGGTTTTCTGGGAAAACGATGCCGTTGGCTCAAAGTGTTTCGTGCTTGGCTGATGCCTTGCTATATGTGTCGTTGCGTGAAATCTTCTCGTTGCGCATTTTCAATGACATCCGTGCAGAAAGAATGATGGGAATGAAGCCGATTGAGACGGCTTTGGTGTTGCTTCTTGCGGTGTTTGCTATCAAAGAATGTCTCCTGGGTTTATTCCAATTTTTTGGCAGGGCGGTTTCGCATCATATCCGCTTTTCGATTACGGGCTCGTTTTGCAATCCTGGCCCATATGGTGCTTGGTTGATGGTGTCAGCTGCCGTGTGCGGCAGTTATGCTTGGCGGATGAAAGAGCGTTTTGAGATGGCCTGTGCCCATATGCGCAAGACTTGGCCATTTCTGTCGTATTATGTTCTTGTGGCTTTGGCGGCTATTCTGTCGCTTATGTTGCTTCCTGCCAGCCTGAGCCGGGCGGCGTGGGCCGGTCTGGCAGTGGCCGTGGTGGTTTTTGTCTTAAGAGAAACAGATGTCTTTTGCCACTGGAAGGCTCTTCGTTGTCGGCGACCGGGAATAGCGCATGTGATGGGTCTGTTGGTCTGTATGATTGCTCTGGCTGTGTTGGTAGGCGTCTATCTGATGAAAAAAGACTCAGCCGACGGTCGCCTCTTTATGGATCGGATTTCCTGTCGGATAATAGGAAGATACCCGCTTTTGGGCTGTGGCCCGGGACGGTATGCCGGCGCTTATGGGAAGGCTCAGCAGGATTTTTTTGAAAATTGTCTGAATGAACAGTTTCAAGCAGCCGATGCTCTTCATGAGGCCGATATTGCCGGATGTCCTGATGTGGCTTTCAATGAATATTTGTCGGTCGGAACAGAATCGGGTCTCCCCGGTTTGTTGTTGATGTTATGCATCATTGTGTCGGCTTTACGGCGTTTGTTAAACCAAAAGAACTCTGCATTTGTCTATGGACTGATTTCGGTGGCCGTTTTTGCGGCTTTTTCCTATCCTTTCAGCCTGTTGCCTTTCCGCATATGGACAGTGGTGATGCTGGCGCTGGCTGCTTCTGCAGATGGTGGAGTGGAGCAAAAGGGCAGATTGGACATGAGTGGCTCATTGGTTTCAGTCGCAAGTCTATTGGCTTTGTTGATTTTGAACGGAGTGAATTTGTCCCGTCTGAGGATGCGAGTAGAGGCGGAACGGGCTTGGTTGGAGTGTCGTGCGTGGTACAGTTGCGCCCATTTCGATGCAGTGGAGGATGATTATGATCAATTGGCGAATGTGCTGATTGATCATCCGCATTTTTTGTTCGAGTATGGCCGTTTGCTTTGTATGTGTGAACGCTATGAAGAGGCGCTGGATGTGTTGCAACGAGGAATGACCTATAGCAGTGACCCGATGTTCTTGAATGTTGCCGGCAATTGCTGCAAGGCTTTAGCTGTACATGCTGTAAGCGTTGTTGAAAGGGAAAAATGGACAATTCTGGCAGAGCAATGGTATCGGCGGGCCTTCTTTCGTTTGCCCAATCGAATTTATTCCTTGTTCCTGTTGGAAAAATTATATTTTGATATGGGCTTTCGGGACAGCTTTGATGCCTTGAAGCCTTTTGTTTTGAATTTCACGCCGAAAGTCGATTCTCCTGAAATTTGTCGCATGAAATCTGAGATAGAAAATTTATCTTTGTCTGGAGGGCTCGAAAGTAGATGAAAGGACGGATCGTGGACATATTGCTTTGGTCTATGCTGTCGGCAGTGTCGCTGACCGTACTTCATTATGCACGCCGTGTATTTTTGTTTGACCGGTTCGTCATTCCGACATCCTCGATGGAGCCCACTTTGATGGCTGGGGATTGCATATGGGTCAACAAAACATTGATGGGTCCGCGTATTTACTGCAACTTTAATTTCACAGAATCCGCTCCGTTTGTCTGCGCACGTCTTAAAGGCCGTAGGGATGTAAAGCCCAATGATGTGATTGTGTTCAACTGTCCATATGGTTGGAAAAAACATGAAATAGCGTTTAAGCTTAACCATTTGTACGCGAAGCGCTGCATTGGCTGCCCGGGGGACAGCGTGGGCATCAGCAGGGGCTGGTTCACCAATAATCATTATCCGGGCGTGATAGGCAATGCCGGCAGACAGGTTGCCTTCGCGGCTATGGAACATGATGCTGACTGTAATAAATATCTCAGGTCCGGTTGGTTGCATCGTATTGACACCACCTGGACCATCCGTGATTTTGGCCCGGTTTATGTGCCCAAATCGGATGAATGTGTGGAATTGGATAGGAAAACGCGTGCATTGTATGCGGAGGTGATAGCTTTTGAGACGGGTGTGCCCATTGATACAGTGATGAAAAGTTATACATTCAAAAAAAATTGGTATTATGCTTGTGGTGACAATGTTACCAATTCAAACGACAGCCGCCATTGGGGCTTCATACCAGAGGACTTCATCGTAGGTATTGCCACTCGCATCGGATTTTCCAAGGATCCTGCCACTGGCCGTCGTCGACCCGATCGTTTTATGAAATTTATTGACCGCTGAACATATACGGGTTTACAATCCGGTCGGATTAAAGAAATAGGATATGAAAAGATTTGTTGTTATGGTACTCGTGGGTTGTGGCTTGATGGCAATGGCTCAGAATCAATCAACGTTGACTCTGGAACAGGCCATAGCATTGGCTACGCAGCAGTCTCCCGGGGTCAAAGTGGCTCGGTTGAGTTTTATGGGACGATATTGGAACTACCGCTCATATCAAGCAGAATTGAGGCCTTCGTTCAATCTGAGTGGGTCTTTGTTGAATTACGACCGATCGTTTGTCGATGTGCGAGATGCGAGTAATGGCGAAGTTTCGTATGTGAGCAACAATTCTCTTAGTAATTATGCAACCCTGTCTATTGATCAGAACATCCCCTTTTTGGGGGGCACTCTTTCGTTGGAGTCGTATTTGTCTCGTTTGGATCAATTTAACTACGACGTGGTGAATTTCAATGCCAATCCGTTGGTGCTGAAATATACCCAGCCGTTGAAATCTTACAATACCTTGAAGTGGCGTAAGAAGACGGAACCGATTGAATATGAACAAGCAAAACGTCAATATCTGGAAACGCTCCAAGACATCACCATAGCCACTGCCAATCTGTTCTTTGCCGCTTTGTCGGCGCAGTCGGCATATGAAGAAAACAAGCGGAATTATGAGGAACGTCAACGGCTTTACGAACTGGCTTTGCGCCGTCACGAACTGACGGGGGGAAATTCGCGTAGCGAAATATTGCAATTGGAACTTTCGCTGCTGAATGCGGAAATGGCCATCACCTCAAGCCGCTTGGAATCAGAGTCGGCTTTGTTTGAACTTGGACTGTATTTGGGTATGACCGAATTGGCAGAGATACGGCTGTTGACCCCTGAAAAAACGCCTACACTGCAGATAGAGTCCGGCGAGGTGATAGATAAAGCCCGTCGCAATTCAACTCATCAGTTGACGCAAGAGCTCAAGCGATTGAGTTCGGAACAGGCTGTGGCCCAAGCCAAGTCGGTCAAGGGATTACAGATGACGCTGAATGCAACTCTGGGCTTTTCTCAGACGGCCGACAATTTGAAAGGTGTTTACAGTGACCTTTGTGACCATGAGGTGGTGGGTATCAGCTTCCGCTTGCCTTTATATGATTGGGGATTGAGTGAAGGTAAGGTGCAGATGGCAAAAGCGGATTTGGCGGTTACCATCTCGGAAATCGAACAGGCCGAGGTTGAGTTTGAACACGACATTGCCGCGCGTGTGGCGCGGTTCAACAATCAATCGAATCAATGTGCTGTTTCATTGAGGGCCAGGGAGATTGCTGCGGAACGCTATGAGTTGGTCAAGCGCCGTTTTGAGAGCGGATCGGTTACGGTGACCGACTTGAATACAGCCCAAAGTGAATATGATGATGCTGTCAGCCGGCACATCGCTCAGATGCGGGTGTTTTGGTCGGCATATTATAATCTTCAAAAGACAGCGCTTTATGATTTTCTGAATCAAAAAGACATTGTGGCAACATTTGACGAATTAGTACAATAAAATTGATAAATTTGAAGATGTCTTGTCTATGAAATATTTGTCAGGATTTATCTGTGCGTTACTGATGGTGAGCGCCTGTGGGGAAAACAAGAAAACCGATGTCAGGGTGGAGGATTCAATGAAAATAAGCCGTGAACGGTTGAACCGCAATTATGTGGATACAATGGTGCTTCGTCCGGTTGCTTTCAGTCGACAGTTCAACTGTAACGGAAAATTGAGGGCGGTGTCGAAGTGTGAACTTACGGTGGCGTCGGGCGAAGTGCTTCGTGTCATCCGGGTGCATAATGGCAGCTGGGTAAACAAGGGAGACTTGCTGGCCTTGACCGACACTGTGGAGGCACGTCGTACTTATGATAAAGCTGTGAGTCAGATGGAACGCAGCGAAATAGACCTGCTTGACAAGTTGATCGCTTTGGGATACGATACGCTTGACCACCGTGTGCCGGAAGCCATTCTGCTGCGTGCGCGTATTTCGTCGGGGTGGCAGTCGGCCAGCGAATCTTTGGAGGATGCACGGCGCAACTTGGAGAAGTGTTTTTTGTATGCCCCTTTTTCCGGCCGGGTGGCCAATATGGATGTTAAACCACACCAGCGTGTGGCTGATGTTTTTTGTGTTCTCATCGACGATGCCCGTTTTGATGTGGAATTCAATATCTTGGAAGCTGAGTTGGCTGATGTGGAAGTGGGCGAAAGGGTTGTAGTCTCACCTTTTGTGGATGATCAGACGCAATATGTCGGTCGGATAACCGAAGTCAATCCTCTTGTAGATGAAAAGGGGCAGGTCAAATTACGTGCACAGATTGAAAACAGCAGACATAAGTTGGTGGAAGGAATGAACGTGCACGTGGTGGTAGAAAACGATCTGAACGACTTGCTGGTGGTGCCTAAATCGGCTGTAGTGCAGCGTGATGGCTATTCTGTGGTGTTTCTTTACCGTGAGGGTGAAGCTGTTTGGACCTATGTGGATGTGACGCAGGCAAACATCGGAGAATTTGCCATTACCGGCAATGCCTACAAGAAAACGACCGTCAAAGCCGGAGACGTGGTCATCACATCCGGAAATCTTAATTTGGCCGACGGAACGCCGGTCATTCCAAGATAAGCCATGTCTTTGCTGAAAACACTGATCCACAGACCTATCGGAGTGACCATGACGCTGATAGCCGTGGCTACGGTCACTTTGGTGTCATTGCGTTTCATTCCTGTATCGCTTATGCCGGACATTGACGTGCCTCAGATTACAGTGCATGTGAGTTGGCCGGGTGCATCAGTCAGAGAGGTGGACAGTCGACTGCTGCGACCTCTTAAGAATCAGTTGATGCAGGTGAATTTGCTGACGGATATTCGCAGTGAAGCCCGAAGTGATGCCGGCAGTATTTATATGGATTTTGAACCGGGCAGTGACATCGGACTCATCTATATTGAAGTGAATGAAAAGGTGGATCGGGTGGTGCAGATGCTTCCCGAGGGTGTGGACCGTCCGAGGGTGGTGAAATCCAGTGCAACCGATATTCCGGCCTTTTATCTTGATTTATCGCTCAGAGATACGTTGGACCATCGCATTGCGCAGTTGGGCATATTTGCCCGCGATATTGTGATGAAACGTATTGAACAGTTGCCGCAGACTGCCATGGTGGATGTGAGTGGTGTGGTGGGACAGGAATACCTGCTGCTTCCCGACTGGTCGAAAATGGAGAGTATGGGCATGACCGCAGAAGACCTGGAAACGGTCATCAGGCGCAATAATGTCACCTTGGGTATGTTGAATGTGGCTGACGGTATCTGTCATTACAATATCCATTTTGATTCCAGCCTTCTGACCGCTGAGGATATCGCAAACATTCACTTCATGCATGACGGGCGCATTTTTCGTTTCAGCGAGGTGTGTCGGATAGTGGAGCAATCAGCTGCCAGAAAAGGGGTGGTGAGGCATGACGGTCGTGAAGCGATCACGTTGGCTGTCATCAAACAGCACGATGCACAAATGAAAGATTTGCAGCGTGAAGTTGGAAAAGTAATAGGACAACTTGAGCGGGAACACCCGGAAATCCGTTTCGATTTGACGCGAGACCAGACGCGACTTTTGAACTATTCCATCAACAATCTGAAGGGCAATTTGCTGCTGGGCGCACTGATGGCTTGCCTGATCTTGTTCCTTTTCATAAGCAATGTCCGCCTGCCGCTGCTGGTATCGTTGACAATTCCCCTGTCGTCGCTTCTGACGCTTTTGGGATTTCATCTTCTGGGCATTACCATCAATATAATATCCTTGTCTGGCCTGATTCTAGGTGTCGGGATGATGGTTGACAATTCCATTATTGTCATTGATAATATTGCGCAAAAATGGCGACCTGGCATCAGGCTGGCAGATGCCATCCTGTTGGCTGTAGGTGAAGTGTTTTCGCCGATGCTGTGTTCTGTGCTGACTACCTGTTCAGTATTCATACCCCTGATTTTTCTAAGCGGCACGGCTGGCGCTTTGTTTTATGACCAAGCTATGGCCGTGACATTAGCCTTATTTTCATCGCTGCTGGTGTCGGTGATGGTCATTCCTGTTTATTTCCACCTGATTTTCAAAGATAAGCCGGGCTTACTGCCATCTCATATATTTGGATATGAAAGAAGACCCTTAAGTTTATTGAAACCCTATGAAATTTCACTTAGGTGGGTCTTCCGACATCCGGTGGCCATGGGAGTGGGAATGGTGTCCTGCTTTTTGCTTGCATGCCCGCTTATGAGAAGCATACGCAAAAGCGCGATGCCGGATATTGAATACAACGATGCCTTGTTGACGTTGGATTGGAATGCCGGCATTTCGGTGGAGGAAAACGATTTGCGCTGTCAATCTCTGTTGGCGGCAGTTTCGCCTTGGTTGGAGACCACCACTTCCATGACTGGAGTTCAGGATTTCCTTCTGTCTCATACTCGCGAAACGACCACATCAGAGTCAATCATTTATTTGAAAGCCTCATCACCGCAGACTATGGCGTTGGCTCAAGACGCTGTCCGTGAATGGATGAGAAACAATTATCCTTTGGCAATCGCAGATTTTTCCGTAGCAGGTAATCTGTTTGAACTGATTTTCGCGAGCCATCGGCCTGCACTGACAATCTGTCTGCAGCAGACCGATGGCAATGGTCCGGCAGTGGGTGCGGCAAAATCCTTCTGCCAGCGTTTGTCGGAGGCGTTTCCACACATAAATGTACCTCCTTTGGCCCTGGAAGAAAATCTTCACTATCGGGTGGATGTGGAAAAATTGGCGTATTATGGACTGGACTACGGCCAATTGTACAACAGACTCAGCCAACTGCTCAGCAGTCGCGATATGTATTATATCGGTAAAGGAAGCTATCGTTTGCCTGTCACTTTGGGCAATGGTCGGATTACACGCCAGGAACTGCTTCAGCAAACTATTCGAAATAAGGAGGGTCTGAATATTCCTTTGACCTATCTGATAACAGAACAGAAAGGCGAAGATTTCAAGAAGCTGCATTCCGGAAAAAGTGGAGATTATTGTCCGATTTCTCTGCAAGCATCTGACAAGGAGGTGCGAGATGTGATGGCCTGGGTTGCCGATGACGCTAAAAAACATGGTTTGTCTGCAAACTTTACAGGCGAGTACTTCACTTCCCGGAAATTGGTGCGGGAGTTGTTGCTGGTCTTGTTGGTGGCTATCGGACTCTTGTACTTTATCTTGGCTACCCAATTCGAAAGTCTGCTGCAGCCGTTGATTATCTTGATGGAGATTGTGGTGGATGTGTTTTTCGTGTTGTTGATGTTGAGATTGATGGGACAATCGCTCAATTTGATGTCGCTGATTGGTTTGGTGGTGATGAGTGGCATCGTCATCAACGACAGTATCCTGAAGGTTGACACTATTAACAGGATGCGTCGAGGGGGAACATCCTTGTTGAAGGCTATCTTCGAAGGGGGACGATGTCGTCTTAATCCGATAGTAATGACATCCCTGACCACAATTTTGGCTATCGTGCCTTTCCTGTATCATGCAGATATGGGCTCGGCGTTACAGTATCCGCTCTCGCTTACTCTTATAGTCGGGATGGCGGTGGGTACATTGGCGAGTCTGTTGTTGGTGCCCTTGTTGTATTATTGGTTGTATCGGAAACATAAGCAGTGATTGTCATGTCAGACTCTGAGCGTCCGTCCTTTCTTGATCGAATTCCGCCGTTTTCGATTTTGCTGATTATGTCGGTGCTGCTGGTGGCAGGTATCGCACTGCTGCCCGGAATGGAACTCTCGGACAAGCCGAATGTCAGGCATCAGAATCGGCTCGATATCACCTTCAACTGGAACGGAGTCTCACCGCAAGTGGCAGAGCAAGAGGTGACTTCCCGGATTGAAGGTCTGATGGCCTCGGTAAAAGGGGTGGAATCGGTATCCTCTGAATCTCATTTGGGCGGTGGAAGGGTTCGCTTGGTTCTGAAGAAGGATGTGAATGTGCCGATGTTGCGTTTTGAGGTGGCCTCGCTGTTGCGCCAACTGAACGGGAAACTTCCTGAGGGAGTGAGTTATCCGCGTTTGTCCGGTGGTGAAATTTCAGACAGAAGTAATGCCCGTCAAGAATCCGTTCGCTTGTTGTCTTACCGCATCAATGCCGATATGGACGGCAATCGGATACGTGAATATATGGAGCACCAAGTGCGGCCGCTGTTGGAACATCTGAATGATGTGACAGCGTTTCGTGTGACCGGGGGGACATCCCAATATCTGGAAATCACATATGATCCTCTGCTGTTGGTCAATTATGGTTTGTCAGCTTCAGATATCGCCAAAGGACTGTGCAATTTTATCGGACAAAAACAGTTGGTGGGCGATGTGGATGAACCGAGCAGTGACGGAACTATGGAGCGTATTACGCTCTTGCTGGAAACGATTCCATTTGCCGGGGATATCGGAGAGGTCCCCTTGAAAACGATCAACGGCAAAACGATATATCTCAACAGCTTGGCATCGTGGTCCTATCGGGACGAACTTCCTTCGCACTATTATCGGGTGAATGGTCTCAATACGGTTTATATGTATGTGGAAGTGGCTGCAGATGCCAATCTGATTCACTTGTCAAAAGAAATTCGCTCAACCATTGACAAATTGAAACCATGCTTGCGTGATGGGGTCAGTTTGACGCTTATCTCCGACGCTTCCGAAGATTTGAATAATGAATTGCACAGACTGGAGCTCCGGACCGGGCTTTCTTTGCTGATTCTTTTGGCTTTTGTCTGGCTAGTGAGTCGCAGTTGGAAATATCTGCTGATTATTTTCGTCACTTTGCTGACCAATTTGATGGCCGCGGTCATTGTGTGCCGTCTGTTTGGTATCAGTCTGCACATTTATTCTTTGGCGGGTGTCACCGTGTCGTTTGGAATGATTGTAGATGCCACCATCGTTATGGTCGATCACTATGGATATTACCGCGACAGGACAGCTTTCATGCCCATTTTGGCTGCTCTGCTCACCACTATGGGTTCGCTCATTGTCGTTTTCTTCATGCCCGATTTCATACGCAGTGATTTGTATGATTTCTCCCGCATCGTCATTGTGAATCTCAGTTTGGCCTTGTTGATAGCATTGTTGTTTGTTCCGGCACTTTGTGAACAACTTCGATATGATGACCGCAAGTCGTTATTGCGTCTTCATCGAGCTCAAACGACGCTTGCATGGTCGCATTTTTATCGCAAATACGTAGTCTTTACACAAAAACGCAAATGGATTTATCTGATTGCTTTGGCGTTGTCATTCGGTGGGGCGACTTGCTTGTTTGCAAAATTCCTCAAGGCGGATGTCGGCAAGTCAGAAGTGCGGATCCCGATGCTCTGTATTCGCGGCAAGATGCCACTAGGAGGAAATATACACCAACTCAATGAGAAAGTGTTACAGGTGGAACAGTTGATTTCCGGAATGGAAGGTATTAAACGTTATGAGACCACCATCTCGGGAGATGCCCGCATAATGGTAGAGTTTGAAGATGATGTGGTCAATGGCTCTCTTCCCTATTATGTCGAAAGTTGTGTGATTGGAAAGTTGCTGGATATCGGTGGTGCCGAGTGGAGTACGTCGGGTGTCAGTCAGCGTGGGTTCAGCAATTCGACAGCTCTTACTGATCGGTCCGAATGTATTGTTTTGAAGGGTTACAACTATGGCGAACTCTATCGTTACGCTCAGCGTCTGGCTTTTCGGATGGAAGACAATCGCCGGGTGCGAGATCTGATGATTGAAAATTCGTGTTCCGGTATCCCAGTTGATGAAATTTCTTTTCAATCTGATGCTGAGCGTCTGGCCCTTAGCGGGCTGGAACTTGCTTCTGTTTATCAGGCGATGCGTGAAATTCTGTCAGAAGCGGAAATCGGACAATGGAGCCGATTGCAGGGTGGTGCTTCTTCGGATGCGGTGGATATACGGTTGGTCTCTGCTCAAAAGGAACGTTATGACCTTTGGCATCTGCAGAATGGCCTGCTTCATATCGACGATGGAAGTCAGCGAGGCAGGGATGTTTCCATATCGGATTTAGGCAAGCTGATCATGAAGGAAACTAAAAATACCATCTGCCGGGAGTGTCAAGAATACGTGTTGTATGTGAGTTACAATTACCTGGGCTCTTATGAATCAAAAAACCGTTTTGCGCAATCATTGGTGAAGGAATTCAAGGATTCTCTGCCGGTGGGTTACAGCTGCTCTGTCCAAAAGTCTTTCCGCAATGAGGATGAAGGCTCCCAGTATTGGATTCTTTTGTTCATTGTGGTGATAGTCTTTTTTATCTGTGCCATTCTGTTTGAGTCGTTGGTGCAACCATTTGCCATTATCCTTTTGGTGCCGGTTTCGTTTATCGGAGTCTTTCTGAGCTTTTATATCACCAAAGTCCCTTTCGGAACAGGTGGCTTTGCATCGCTGGTGCTGCTCTGCGGCTTGGTGGTAAATTCGGGTATCTATATTGTATGCGAATACAATAACCTGTGCGCACGGAATGCTTCTCATGGACTTTCCCGTTCGTTGACAAATTTGTATCTGAATGCATATAATCGAAAAATTGTTCCGGTTTTGTTGACGGTGTTAAGCACGGTCTTGGGGTTGCTCCCCTTTTTCTTTGAGGGCGTGAAAGACTCCTTCTGGTTTTCTTTTGCCGTGGGCACGATTGGCGGTTTGTTCTTTTCGTTGTTTGCCCTTGTCTTCATTTTGCCGATTTTTCTACCTTTGGATGGATTGACCGAACCGAATCCTGAAATCTGTCAATCGATGAAATAAGAAGATGTTTTGGACTTACGACTATGCTCCTCACTTCAAGCACAAATCCATCAAAATCTGCTATAATTCATTTCGTGAATCATTTCAAAACCGCTTCTAAATGGTCATAGGCAGAAATATTGTCATTTTTCTTCTGTGCTTGACAGTCGTTTCCTGTCAACGTTTGTCTGGACCGTTGGCTGTCGGGCGGGGTGTTGTAAGCGACCGTTTGACAGAAGAGGAAGCTCGCGCCTACCTCTGTGGCAGTGATGTCATGATGGCATCATTTCCAGTCATAGCCGAAGATGAAGTTGAAGGTAATTCGGTCGGGGATAAATATTTTTTGAATCCCGGTAATTATGTGCCGGACTGGAGCAGGTGTCAAATAGAGCATTGCCCCGATTGTGATGTGCTGTATGTCTCCATTTGGCCGACACATTTCCATGCGGCCATGGATACGAGCGTGCAGGTGCGCCGAAAAGTCCCGGTAGTACAACGCCTCAAAGTCATCCGCAACAATGCCAATCGTGACATGTCTCTCTTATACGAAAGCGTCATTCCCGCGGAGTCTTATTACAGATCTCATCGGTTGCATCAGGGAACCGGTTACATAAACAAGCGTCGCGGAATTTTTTCTGCAACCGTCGTCGAGCAGGATACCTCGGGACGTGTGACCCATATATTGAGATATGAGTGCGGTGTCCTGACGGATACGCTATATGCGCTTCATTGTCAAGATGGTCCGTATAAGTTTCTTCGGAATTTCATTTGGCAAAGTGCCCATTGTGTCATCACCCGTTCGGGCAATGAAAGCGAAGAACTGTTTTGTGCCATTTGCGGTCTTCCGATAGATGATTGTATTTGTGAAGAGCCGGGTATTACTTATTGTGCCCACTGTCTGTTTCCGATTGATGACTGTCACTGTTGCCGTGTTTGTGGTCGATATCCTTGTAATTGTAATAATGCCCATGATACGGAAGATGGCGGAAATGATGGAGATCACGCTCAAACAGGCGGCAATACGAGCGGCACGAACGGTATGGGCCATCAACTTACAGTCGCTCGGATTTCTTTAGCGGCCGTTTATGCCGTGGACAAAGTGATAGAACTCTATGGTATGACTCAAGCCGAATGCAATCTTGGTGTGCAGTTGGCTTTTCAATATCTTTTTGAAACAAATCCAATGGCTGACATGTTAGCCAATCAGATGATATCATATTGGGGCTTGTCTTCAGATTGGACGGAATTGACCATGCTTCAGGCATATCAATACGCTAATGCGGGGTGGTTTGTTGTCGCCGGATGGCCAAATACAATGGGCGGCTCAGGACATGTGGCCGTCATTGTTCCGGGTAATATGCAATATAGCGCATCGTGGCAGATGAATGTTCCCATGAGTATGGATACCGGGGAAGATAACCGATGGTCAAATGACAAATTGAGTCGTGGTTTTGCTTCCTCAAAAAAAGACCAAATTAAATATTATAAATATGAATAGATTTCTCATCTCATTAATCTTGTCAACATTGACGGTTTGCTCAATGGCGCAGACATCTGTTTGTTTTGTGGACGAAAATCAGAAAATAGTTGTCAATAAAGACTTTGTAGATGACCTGCATCCCTATGATGAAGATTGGACCAAACCTTATGAGCCGTTCTTGCAGCTGGCACTGTCGGAGAGTCTGTCGGTTGCCTTGATGCAATATCGTGGTTGGGGCGAGGAATTCCCAAATAATTTTGAGGTGATTGAAATAAGCAAAAATGGGCAGTCTGTGATGACGCTTGCCGACAGTGAGACCTGGGGACGTTTACCCGCAAGATTGGGACTTGAAACCACGGATAATTATTTCATCAGAATTCATCCGGACATCACCAGCGACTTGCTTTTCTTTGTGGGTAAGTCTTTTAACAGTCAGCCTCCCTTGTTGACAGGTGTATTGATAACTGACGATGATGCGGCGCTGGTGTTCAATAAATCCTGCAAGGTGATGGAGATTTCTCTGGATCCGTTTTCTATAATTTTGGAAGATCGTTTACCGGAATATGTCCTGGACGAAGCCGGCAACATGTGTCAGCGGACATTTCCCAAATTTTTTCGTTTGTTCTTGGATGATGGAGTGTTGAAGTTTGTGGAAAAAAAGTAGACTCAGCCTGGGATGGTTGATATCCGCCAATATGGCAACAATGAATGATGCCTGGTGAGCGATTGCCGTGTAGTGTTTTTTTTCAATTGGAATGATGCGACATCACAGCTTTTTTCCTTATTTTTGCCCGTAATACCATTGTCTCATTCATTAACCGACAGATATGAAATCCAATCATCCCAAAGTAGGTATCCGTCCCATCATTGACGGACGCGAAAGAGGTGTGCGCGAAAGCCTCGAAGTACAGACCATGAACATGGCCCGCAGTGTGGAAAAACTCCTTTCCTCCACGTTGAAATACGGCGACGGTACCCCCGTGCAGTGCGTCATCGCCGACAGCACCATCGGCCGCGTGGCCGAGGCTGCAGCCTGTGCGGAAAAATTCGAGCGCGAAGGCGTGGGTCTGACCATCAGCGTAACGCCTTGCTGGTGCTACGGTACCGAGACCATCGACATGAATCCCTATTATCCGAAGGCTATCTGGGGCTTCAACGGAACCGAGCGCCCGGGTGCGGTGTATCTGGCGGCTGCGTTGGCCGGCCACAACCAGAAAGGTCTGCCCACCTTCGGTATTTATGGCCGCCACGTGCAGGACGCCACCGATACGGACATTCCCGAAGACGTTCAGGAAAAACTCATCCGCTTTACGAAAGCCGGCATCGCCGTGGCCGAAATGCGCGGCAAATCGTATCTGTCGATCGGCGGTCCGGCTATGGGTATTGCCGGTTCTACGGTCGATCCCGATTTCTTCCAGGAATATCTCGGCATGCGCAACGAATACATCGATATGATTGAAATCGAGCGCCGCATCGACAAGGGCATTTTCGACCCGGAAGAATACAAAAAAGCTTACGATTGGACCGTGAAACACTGCAAGGTGAACGAAGGCCACGATTACAACACGCTCTGGCAGCACACCCGCGAGGAAAAAGACGCCGACTGGGCATTCATCGTCAAGATGTACCTCATCATCCGCGACCTGATGACGGGCAATCCCAAACTCAAAGAACTCGGCTTCGGCGAAGAGTCGCTGGGCCACAATGCCTTGGCGGCCGGTTTCCAGGGACAGCGTCAGTGGACAGATTACCTGCCGAACTGCGATTTCCCCGAAGCGTTGCTCAACACCTCATTTGACTGGAACGGCCGTCGCCGTCCGTATATTCTCGCAACTGAGAACGACTCACTGAACGGCATTTCGATGCTTTTCGGTCATTTGCTGACCAACTGCGCCGTGATGTTCTCCGATGTGCGTTCCTACTGGAGCCCCGAATCGGTGTTGCGTTGTACGGGTCACAAACTGGAAGGACGCGCCGCCAACGGCTTCATCCATCTGATCAATTCAGGCGCCACGGCCCTCGATGCCACGGGTCAATGCACCGGCCCTGACGGCAAACCGGCCATGAAACCCTTCTGGGAAGTGACGGAAGAGGAAGAAAAGAAATGCCTGGAAGCCACGACTTGGTATCCGGCCGACTGCGGCTATTTCCGTGGCGGCGGTTTCTCGTCGCAATTCCTGAGCAAGGGCGAGATGCCGGTCACCATGTTGCGTCTGAACCTGATCAAAGGTCAGGGCCCTGTCCTGCAACTGGCCGAAGGTTGGACGGTCGACATCGATCCCGAAGCTTTCGACATCATCAACAAGCGCACCGACAAGACCTGGCCCACCACGTTCTTCGCTCCGCGCCTGAACGAAACGGCTCAGTTCAAGGACGTTTACAGCGTCATGAACAATTGGGGCGCCAACCACGGAGCCATCGCCTACGGCCACATCGGCGCCGACCTCATCACCCTGGCATCCGTGCTTCGCATTCCGGTCTGCATGCACAACGTGCCCGAAGATCAGATTTTCCGTCCGTCGGCCTGGAATGCCTTCGGTATGAATTTCGAAGGGGCCGACTACCGCGCCTGCAAAAATTTCGGACCGATTTATAAATAATCAAAGCGTGACTTTTCTATGACTGACCACCCGACAAAAGCCGTCAATGAAGCCGCACAGGCGAAGATGGTGACCCGTGACTATCTTCTTTCTTTCATCTTGGTCACCGTTCTCTTTCCACTCTGGGGCTTTGCGAATGACATCACCAACCCCATGGTACGCGCCTTTTCGAAGGTGCTGTTGATGAGCAATTTCGAAGGTTCTCTGGTGCAATTCGCCTTTTACGGCGGCTATTTCGCCATGGCTTTCGTGGCGGCCTGGTTCATCAAGAAGCATTCTTATAAGAGCGGGATCGTGCTCGGACTGGCCCTCTATGCCACGGGCGCGTTCCTGTTCTACCCCTCCAGCCTCGGACATGCTTTCTGGCCTTTCCTGGTCTCGTATTTCATCTTGACTTGCGGTTTGTCGTTTCTGGAAACCAGCGCCAATCCGTATATCCTTTCGATGGGTTCGCCCGAGACGGCCACGCGGCGCCTGAATTTCGCCCAGTCGTTCAACCCGATGGGCTCTCTTCTGGGTATGTTTACCGCCCAGCAGCTGATTCTCAGCCGTTTGAACAACACGGACAATCTGTCGTTGACCCAGTTGGAAGCTTTGGATCCGGCCGCTTATGCCACCTTGACGGCCAACCCTGACAAAATCGATTTCAAGGCCGTCCGTGAGGCGATCGCCGCCGTCGATCCGGCCGCTTTCGAAGCGATGCGTTCGGCCGATTTGGTCACCATCCGCAATCCGTATCTGGCCATCGGAGCCGTCGTGTTGCTGGTCATGATCATCTTCCTTCTGGCGAAGATGCCGAAGGGACAGAGTCAGGGCGAGTTCAGCCTTAAGGATACTTTGGGCCGCTTGCTTCACAACAAACGCTATTACGAAGGCGTCATCGCCCAGTTCTTCTATGTGGGCGTGCAGATCATGTGCTGGACCTTCATCATCCACTATGCCGAAATGGAACTGGGCATCGACAACTCGACGGCCCAGCTCTACAACATCGCCGCGATGGCCATCTTCTGTTGCAGCCGTTTCGTGTGCACTTACCTTTTGAAGTATGTGCGCCCGGGCCAGTTGCTCAAATATCTGGCTTTCGGAGGCATGGCGTTGGTGTTGGGACTCATTTTCATCCGCGGCATGGTCGGCCTGTATTGCCTGGTGGGTGTGTCGGCTTGCATGTCGCTGATGTTCCCGACCATCTACGGTATAGCCTTGGAGGGCATAGGAGAGGATGCTGAATTCGGTGCCGCCGGTCTGATCATGGCCATTCTGGGCGGTTCGGTCATGCCGCCGCTTCAGGCCTTGATGATTGACCAACCGGTCATTCTCGGCCTGTCGGGCGTGCGTTTCTCCTTCTTCCTGCCCTTCATTTGTTTTGTCGTCATTGCCATCTACGGTCATCGCAACCGTACGATGGAACGTTAGTAACCTTATCTTATGGAATCAATCAATCCTGTGTCGGTACCGAAATACCGGCTGGCCGACGGGGCTGAAATCCCCGTTGTCGGCTTGGGCACTTTCGGAAGCGACAATTACGGACCGGACATCATTGCGGCCGCCGTCAAGGAAGCGGTCAAAGCCGGTTACCGTCACATAGACTGTGCAGCCGTCTATGGCAATGAAAAAGAAATCGGACAGGCCTTGCGCGAACTTTTCGCCGAAGGCGTGGTCAGCCGTGAAGAACTGTGGATCACCTCCAAAGTTTGGAACGACATGCATCACGACGTGGCCGGGTCCTGCCGCAAATCGCTGCAGGACCTGGGCTTGGACTACCTCGACCTTTATCTGGTCCATTGGCCTTTCCCGAACTTCCACGCCCCCAAGGTGAGCGTCGAGTCGCGTGACCCCAATGCACGCCCATATATTCATAAGGAGTATATGCAGGTCTGGCGTGAGATGGAGCGGCTGGTCGACGAAGGTCTGGTCCGTCACATCGGCACGTCCAACATGACCCGTCCGAAGATGGAGCTGCTGTTGCGCGATTGCCGTATCCGCCCGGCCTTCAACGAGATGGAGTTGCATCCGCATTTCCAGCAACCCGAACTGAAAGCCTATCTGGAGGCCAACGGCATCAAGGCCATCGGTTTCTGCCCCATCGGCTCGCCCAACCGCCCCGAGCGCGACAAGACGCCTGAAGACACCGTGCCCATCGAAGATCCCGTCATCGTCGCCATCGCAGAAAAACACGGTGTGCACCCTGCGGTCATCTGCATCAAATGGGCCGTGCAGAACGGTCAGATTCCCATTCCTTTCTCCGTCAAACCGCCCAAGTTCATCAGCAACCTCAAGGCGGCTACGGAAGATCCGCTGACGCCGGAAGAAATGGAGGCCATCCGCGCCCTCGACCGCAATTGCCGTTTCATCAAAGGGCAAGTCTTCATGTGGAAGACCGCCCGCACCTGGCACGATTTGTGGGACGAAGACGGTGTCATCTGGCAGTGATTTCTTTTAAAAGACCAAATTCATATTTATCTGAAATGAAACAAACCATGCAAGCCGCCTATCTTCCGGGAAACAGTACGGTGGTTTTGAAAGAAGTTCCCATCCCCGAGCCCGGATACGGTGAGGTGCTCATCAAAATGAAGTCTTCAACCATTTGCGGCAGCGACATCCGCGCCATTTACCGCGAACATACCGGTAAGGGCCCGGAAGGTTATCAGGATAAAATCTGCGGTCACGAACCCAGCGGGCAGATCGTCAAGTGCGGCCCCGGCCTGCGCCGTTTCAAGGAGGGCGACCGTGTCATCGTTTATCATATCTCGGGATGCGGTGTCTGCAACGATTGCCGTCGAGGTTATATGATCAGCTGCACCAGCCCTTATCGCCGGGCTTACGGTTGGCAGCGTGACGGCGGAATGGCCGAATATCTGCTGGCGGAAGAAAAAGACCTGGTGGCGTTGCCCGATTCTTTGACTTATACCGACGGCGCCCAGGTGGCCTGCGGTTTCGGTACGGTGTATGAAGGGTTGGAGAAAATCGGCATCTGCGGCAACGATACGGTGCTGGTGGTCGGTCTGGGCCCCGTCGGCCTGGCTTCTCTGATGCTGGCCCGTGCCATGGGCGCCAACAAACTCATCGGCGTGGATACCGTGCAGGAACGTCTGGACATCGCCAAAGAAAAAGGCCTGGCCGACGAAATCATCCTTTCCGATGCGCAAGCCTATGACAAAATCATGGCGTTGACCGGTGGCAACGGCGTGGAACGTGCCGTAGACTGTTCGGGCAATACTTATGGCCGTCAGTTGGCCGTGCGTGCGGCCCGCAAGTGGGGCAAAATCGCCTTCATCGGCGAAGGCGGAACGGTCGAACTGGCCCCCAGCCCTGATATGATTCACGCCCAGAAGACCGTTTTCGGTTCGTGGGTGACCACCATCTGGCGTATGGAAGAACTCGTCGAGCGCATCGTGCGTTGGGGCATCCATCCGGAAGACCTGGTGACCAACCGCTTCACGCTGGAGAATGCGGCCGAAGGCTACAAACTGATGGACGCCGGCAAATGCGGCAAGGTGGCCATCGTATTCGATGAGGAAATCAAGTAAACGCTTTGGCGAATCTTTATTGACCGGTCGGAAATACGCTTCCGGCCGGTCTCTTTTTCGAACGTTATGAAGCGTCAGGCAAGGCGGGCAGGACTGCTCCAGCCGTTGTTGTGTGTGACAGGGACGGCCCGTGCAGTCACCTTCTTCTATATCACCTTCCAGCAAGTGATCAGACTTGCAATGATTTGACAATGAGACTCAAGGGATATTTTTTGGCGGCCGCGGCGGCGGTGAGCTATGGATTGAATCCGGCCTTTGCTTTGCCGCTGTATGCGGACGGGATGAATCCGGATTCGGTGTTGGCGTTGCGTTATGGTTTCGCCATCCTCCTGGTGGCGTTGATGATGTTCGGTCAGCGGCGAAGTTTCCGCATTGAGCGCCGGCAGGTGCTGCCGTTGGCCTGTCTGGGGGTGCTGATGGCGCTGTCGTCGTTGTTGCTGTTTTGCAGCTATCATTATATGGCCGCCGGCATTGCTTCGACCATATTGTTTGTCTATCCGGTCTTTGTGGCGTTGTTGATGACTTTGTTCCGGGGCGAACGTTTGACTTGGACCACGGTGGTTTGTCTGGTGACAGCGTCGGCGGGCATATGGCTGCTTTACCACAGCGGTGAGACGGCAAGTCTCAGCATGGTCGGCACCTTGCTGGTGATTGCTTCGGCGGTTTCTTATGCCGTTTATCTGGTATGGATCGGTAACAGGCAGATGGGGTCGCTTTCTACGTTGACGCTGACGTTTTATGTGTTGTGTTTCGGGTCTTTGTTGTTTGTCGGGCGTCTGGTTGCCGGTGTAAGTGCCTTTACCGTGCCTTCTGAATGGTATCTCTGGCTGGACGCGTTTGCCTTGGCGCTTTTCCCGACGGCGATTTCCCTGTTGTGTACCAAGGCGGCCATCCGCTTGATCGGTTCTACGCCAACCGCTATTTTCGGGGCGTTGGAACCCGTGACGGCTTTGGTGGTGGGGATGGTGTTCTTTCATGAGGGCATGACGCTCCGGGAGGCTTTCGGTATCTTGCTGGTACTTTTGGCTGTCGTAATGATTGTTTCGCGGGGGAAGGAGTCGGTTTGAAAAATAAATTTGACCCTGAACGGGTTTTTCTTCAATTGGCTGCAAAATGATTAAAATTATGTATCAAATTCCCGATTTTATATAGTTTTGCAACGGCATTTGTCACTTCATATAATTGGAATGTCAACCGACATATGATATATGATTTTCAAGTTGTCAACAACTCAAGTATTACAGGTATGAAAAAGATCATCTTCGCATTGGCCCTTGCGTTCTGTCTGGTCGGCTGCGAGCAGTCCGGCGACATTACTGCCAGGTATCGTTTCCTTGTGCCTGACACCAGGCATCGTTTCTTTGCGTCTGACACCGGCACCAAGGCAGTGATTACAAATCATGATCCTCTTCTGTTTGAATGCGAGGCCGGAGACGAGATAGCCATTAAGGTGGTCGTGTACGACGCCGATGCCTTTAACAAATATTCGGGCGCGTACCCCGACGATATGGATAGGGACGAATATCAGTGCAGTCTGATTTATGACGGCAGCGCATGGAATCTTGAAAAAGACGGCAGGAGTTCGCTTGAGCTTGAGGTGAGCGGCGAAGAAGGTTCCGTGGTCTGCCTCTGGTATTCTTTAAGCAATTATCCGGAAGGAGATACCGCGAACTGGTTCAATGCAGGCTCTTACAAGCGCATCACGTTGGCTCCCGGAAACCAGACGATTGTTCTGGACTTCATGGAAGCGACATCCATAGTTCAATAAAGAACTTTTTGATTCTGTCTGGGGTCAGCAGAGTCGGTCGATGGCGCTGACGATATCGTCGATGGTCTGACAGCCGGCAGCTCGCTGACGGGAATCCGTACGTTGCAGTGCTCTTCTGTGACCGGAAATGTTGATGCGGGACTTTTTTTTGAAAAAAGTCTGGAAAAAATTTGGTCAGATGGAAAACGCGGTGTACTTTTGCACCCGCTTTCGAAAA
>R18__coassemble_1237_pt1 | contig 52260 bp, 25 predicted proteins | sample R18__metabat2_low_PE_032 | metagenome-assembled genome bin R18
CTTTCGTCGGGGTGTAGGTCAGCGGGGTGATGGCGATGGGAGCGGGAGCGGCTTCGGTGTCGGTCTTGAGGGAGTTGTCCAATTGGCCGCAAGCGGAGAAGCCCAGCGCGAGGGCGACCGCCAAACTGCAAGCAGAAATTAAATTTCTCACATTAAATTGATTTTTAGAGAGATTTATAAACTTATGGTTCAATCAAACGCCTCAACAGAAGCGTAATCAAAACTTATCCTGTCCAAACTTAAAGGTCAACCACCGGTTCGAAGTTGATGTTCTGGCTGTTGTTGTCCCATTCGCTGACGGTCGGGGTAATGGAAATTTCCTGCAAACCGATGCGGATGTTGTAGATATACTTCGTGTTCATCTTCCACACAGCGCCGGCCGCGGGATGGTAGGTATAGGTCTGACGGTTGTTGAGCTTGTTGCCCTCGGCGTCCATACCGTTGTGAATCACGTAAGTAATGATCAGGCTGGCCTGGGGCTGCGGCGGCAGAATCACACCGGCGTTGCGGGCGGCCCAGGGATGCTCACCCAGAAAACCGTTGCTGTAAGTGTTGCAATAATTGATGCCGAAGGGATACTTGTCGCTGTTGATGTCAACCTTGAGGGTGTCGACGGGCAGCGGATAGTTCTGGATGGAGGCTACGTCGAAGTTGGTCTTGGTGGCGCCCAGGTTGCTCCACGAGGCGGTCAGGTCACCCGAAGCACCTGCGGCGGCGGGGTTGTTGACCGTCAGACGGCCCGAGAACATCACGGTGTCGAGGGTGATCTTCTCGAGGGTGATGCCGACGTTGATGGTGTCGTTGTAGGAGGTGTTGGTCCAGGCCACGAAGGCGAGGGCGGCCTGAGCGTGCTTGAACTGCATGGGCGTACCCGAGCCCGGCGTGTAGTTCTTGCCATTGGCGGCGGCGTAGAGGACATCGTCCTGCTTGTCGCTGTTGTCGGGCACGTCGATGACGACCCGGCGGGCGTTCACACCGTCAGCGCCCCAGGTGACCGACGTGGGGTTGATGCCGTCGCGGCCGGGGTAGGTGCTGCGTGCGGCGTCGTAGTTGTCTTCGAGCTGGAGGACGATGTCCGACACGGCGCGGGCGGGATGGGCCACCGACTGGTAGCCTTCGCACGAGAAGGCGAGGAAGTCGAGGGTGCCTTCGCTGGGCCAGTACTTACCTTCGCGCCATTTGCCTTCGCTGCCGTTGCGGTCGTAGGTGAAGGTGATGCCGGTGAAGTAGTCGGCGGCGATGGCGGGATCGGCGCTGTACTGGTAGGCGGAAACGACGATCTGACGGGTGGTCGGCATGGCGGTGCTGCTGATGCCGGCTTTGGTCATCGTTCCGCTCAAGGCCTTGATGGCGATTTCCTGGTCGGCCTCGTTGGTCTGCTGAAGACCCGATTCCAAGCGGTTGCAAGAGGCCAGGACTGCGAGGCCTGCTGCGGCGAAGAGAATGATTTTCTTCATAGTTAATGGTTTTAAAAAGTTAATGAATTGATTGTGTATGTTGATGATTGATTTCTTGGTTCTTGGGGGTTGGGGTGTCAGTATCTTGGGAGTTTCTTGGGGCTTGGGTTCTTGGTTTTTCGGGCTATGGCTGGGCCGCTGGTCGGGACGCCGCTATATAGCAAAAATGGCCCGCGGAGCCACCGCAGACCAAATTCCAATCCACCCGTTTTCGGGCTTCTTCTTGTTGTAAATTATTGATTTTGAGGCACTTATACCCCCCATTACACAGATACCCGCCCGACGCCGTCGCCAGCGACCAAGCAGGATATCCATATGCACACCCGCCCGACGCCGTCGCCAGCGCCCAACCGGGATATCCAAATGCACACCCGCCCGACGCCGTCGCCAGCGACCAACCGGGATATCCATATGCGAATGCGGAGTTCATCATTTCTTTTTGTGTTTCCCGCATACGCGCACGCCCCCTCGCGCGCACATATACGCGTACATTTTCGCAAAATTACATCACCTCCCCAATCCAAACAAGCCCCAGCCCCCATTTTCCCGCATTTTAAGTTTTTTTAACCCGCTAGGAGACCTGGCGGGGTGTGACCCACGGAGGTGCGGGCGACACATGGCCGGAAATTCTTGAAATTTTGCGCTAGCGGTCCCCCAAACCCTGACCGTTAGCGCGATTTTCCACGTCAGCGCGATTTTCCACGTCAGCAGGATTTTCGCCGGGAGCCCCGCGGGATTCGGCTGCGGGCCGCGAGGGTGATTTGCAGAGTTTGGAGATTCGCCGTATGTTTGCGGTCAAATAAATTTTGACATCATGGCAAACGCACATCTTGACACGGCTCTGGTCGACAAGGCCATTAAATTTGCAGTTGACGCACACGCCGGCACCGAGCGCCGGGGCAAAGGATTCCCTTATGTCATTCATGTACTGGAAGCTACGTCCATTGTGGCGACCATCACCAACGACCCCGAGCTTCTGGCCGCCGCAGCCTTGCACGACACGGTCGAAGACACCGACGTCACGCCGGAACAGTTGCGCGGCATCTTCGGCGAGCGCATTACATCAATCGTGGCCGACGAAACGGTGTGCGACGACGAAAAAGCCAGCTGGCGCGAGCGTAAGCAATTGGCTATCGACAAGTTAAGCCACGCATCGCTCGACAGCAAGATGGTGGCCATGGGCGACAAACTTTCAAACATGCGCGCCATCGCCGCCGACTGGCGTCACCAAGGCGACGCGCTCTGGAGCATTTTCCACGCCCCGGGCGGCAAGCCCGACCACGAATGGCACTACCGCGGCCTGGCCTCTGCCCTCGCCGACCTCTCCGACACCGACGCCTACCAGGAATTCATCTCCCTCATCAACAGCGTCTTCACGCACTGACCTATCGCCACTTATACGCGCGCAGGTCACACCCCGCCAGATCACACCCTCGTAGTTCACCTGGCAGGGTGCGAGCTACGGCCCGGTCATTTCGCTGGTGATTTCGCAAAATTCTGTGTATTTTCGCTTCCACAAAATGGAGCGAAAGAAAAATGGAGAAGCGTCCGCAATTGACAGTTTACAAGGCGTCGGCCGGGTCGGGCAAGACCTGGCGGCTTACGGTTGAATATTTGAAACTTCTGCTGCAACGGCCTGATGCTTACCGGCATATACTGGCTGTAACTTTCACCAACAAGGCGGCCGGCGAAATGAAGGAACGGGTACTCGATGCCCTGCAAACCCTATCGCAAGGCCATGGCGACAAAGCCATGCTTGAAACCATCGCACGCGAAACAGGTTTGAATATCAATACATTGCAAGACCGCGCAAACGAAGCGCTCAACTTGCTGATTCATGACTACAGCCGCTTCCATATCGAGACCATCGACAGTTTTTTTCAAATCGTTTTGCGCAATCTGGCCCGCGAATTGGGCTTGGGAAGCAGTTTCAACATCGACCTGGACACCGACACGGTGTTGGAAAAAGCCGTCGCACGGATGTATGCCAACGCTTCCGACTCCCCCACCGTCCTGGCATGGATCAAAGATTACATCGAGGAGCAAATTTACGACGGCCGCAACCGAAATGTGGAGAAAGGCCTGCGCGAATTTGGCCAAAACATCTTCAAAGAACGATTTCAGCAAAAATGGAACGGACTTCGTAAATGCCTGGAAAACAAAGGCTTCCTTGACGACTACCGCAAGCGGCTGCATGCCGTCAAAGCCAAGAGCGAAAAAGAAATCCGCGGTCTGTTAAAGGAATACGAAACCATTCTTAGCGACAACGGATTGACAATCAGCGATTTCGCTTATGGAGAAACAGGACCGGCGGCCTATTTTGTCAAACGCCTGGCGGGAGATTACTCTGCCGAACCATTTGAGCGCAGTCGATTGCAGACAGCATTGGCAGACCCGGCCAAGTGGGGCACGAAAAAAAGTCCGGCAGCGGTGCAAGCAGTCGGGCAACAGCTTACCGGCCTGGTGGAACGCTGCGAGCAGCTCCTCTCCGAACTATATCCGACGATCAACTCCGCAGACCTGACACTCAAGCACTTATACAAAGTAGGGCTGTTGAGTGACATCGCGGCTGAAGTGGACACCGTCAACCTGGAGGAGAACCGCTTCATGCTCAGCAATACCGGCGCGCTGCTCAACGCCATGGTCGACGGCAGCGACGCGCCTTTCATTTTTGAAAAAATCGGGGTCGACCTGGAGCATATGATGATTGACGAGTTTCAGGACACCTCTCATATTCAGTGGGACAACTTCAAACCGCTGATGCGGGAGGGCTTGGCCGGCGGTCACGACAGCCTGCTCGTGGGCGACGAAAAGCAGTCGATTTACCGCTTCCGCAACGGCGACTGGCGCATTCTGGGACACATTGACCGCGAACTCCCCGGCGTCGGGCACCGCATCCTCCCGCTCGACAGCAATTTCCGCAGCGAGCGGGCCATCGTCGATTTCAACAATGCCGTTTTTCCTGCTGCGATTGAGGCCTTGAAGGTTGATTTTGAGCCGATTATCGGCAAAAAACGGGTGTCGGAGCTTTCCGTTGCCTATAGCAGCATTGTCCAAAAATGTCCAAAATCGAAGGCGGCCGGCTATGTCGACGTCGAATTCCTTTCCCAAGACGCAGTGAACAGTTCACCCGCGGCCTTGGACCACAGCCCGCAAGCGCCCTCGGACAAGCGTTTGCCCGCGGCCGAAAACGCGAATGATGTTGAAGGGCAAAAATCGGGTGAGAAAAAGATTTCGTATGAGGAGCTGACGTGCAGAGCCTTGGTCAACAAGGTAGCGTTGTTGCAGCGGCAGGGCATCCGGCCGGAGCAGATGGCGATTCTGGTGCGGACGAACAAGCATATCCCCTTGATTGCCGGATATTTCGCCCGCTACGCGCAGAGCCCCGACGCCGATCCGTCAGTCTGCTATGAAATCATTTCTGACGAAGCCTTCCTTCTGGGCACCTCCATGGCCGTGAGGGCATTGATCGCCGCTTTGCGCGTGATTTTCAACCCCGACGACAACATCGCCGCCGAAGAACTGAAGCGCCTCCTTGCCCGCCTCAACGCACAGCCCACATGCTCACAGCCCACACCCTCACGGGTGACCTACGAGGGTGCGACCCACGAGCATACGACCTGCAAGGATATGACCTGCGAGTTGGCTGCGCTGCGGCAATTACCGCTGATGGAAATGGTGGAGCGCGTGCAGCAAATCTTGGGCCTTGACCGCGTGAAGGGCGATGAGGGATACCTGTTCACATTCATGGACCAATTGACGCACTTCGTCACCGACACCTCGGCCGACCTGGGCGAATTCCTGACCTGGTGGGACGACGAACTCCGCAAAAAAGCCATCCCGATGGGCACTGCCCTCAACGGCATCAGAATTCTCTCTATCCACAAATCGAAAGGTCTTCAGTATCATACGGTCATCGTTCCGTTCGCCGACTGGAAACTGCTCAACCAGACCAACCATCATATGATCTGGTGCGAACCGGCCGTCGCCCCCTTCAACGAACTGCCCCTCGTGCCCATCGATTATAACGAAAAGATGGCCGACAGTATCTACGCCGACGATTACCGCGAGGAGTCGCTCCAGCTCCTCATCGAGAACCTCAACACCCTCTACGTCGCCTTCACCCGCGCCGAGAAGAATCTGGTGGTGCTGAGCAAGGACACCAAACCAGGCGAGCGCCTTTCAAGCGTATCTCAGTTGCTGTCCATTGTGCTTCAACGCCTTGCAGAAGCAAAAGCGGAAAACGGCTTGACTGAGACACCAGCGGAAAACGGCATGACTGAAACACCGGCGGAAAACGGCCATGCCGACATCGCCGGAACCACGCCCACTGAAGCCGGGTCGATAAGCCGCTATGAAACGGGCACCCTTTGCACCGATGCGGATCCGGAAAAAGAGCCGACCGACACCATCCATCTCCCCTTCGTCACCTATCGCCACCGAAGCGGATTCCGGCAGTCCAATCGCGCACGGGCCTTTGTAAGGGACGGCAGTACAGAGGATTATACCAATCATTTTATCGAGCACGGCAAGTTGATGCATTATATTTTTGAGAACATCCGCCATCCGGATGAAGCCCGCAGCGCGGTCCGCAAGGCCATCAGCGAAGGATTGCTGGCCGCATCGGAGGAGGAAAACGTCTGCCGCGAAGTTGACGCCGCCCTCGGGCACCCCGTCGCAAGGCAGTGGTGGACAGGAGATTACACGCTTTACAACGAATGTTCCATCCTTTTCCGCGACCCTCAAGGGCAGTTGGTCGAGAAACGGCCTGACCGGGTCATTCGCCGCGGCAATGATGTCGAAGTGGTTGATTACAAGTTTGGTACGCCTCGCCATTCGCACGTCCGCCAGGTGCAGCAATATATGAAGCTGCTGGGACAAATGGGATTCGGACAGGTCCGCGGCTGGCTGTGGTATGTTGACGCAGGCGAAGTGCGACAGGTTGATTTATAATTTATTTACTATTTCAATTTATCGGTGTCAACCGGGTTTGTTTGGTTTCGGTCAGGTTAAAAAATGAGTATGAAGACTTTTTTGCAATGCGTAGCTGAAGATATTTACAACAAGTATGCTGACCGTTTGTCGGACATTGTCGTGGTTTTTCCAAACAACCGCGCCCGACTGTTTTTCAACCGGGCATTGGCCGACTTGGCCGGAAAACCCGTCTGGACACCCCGCTACGAAAGCATCGCCGACGTCTTCACCCATGCCTCACAGCCCACACCCTCACAGCTGACCCACGAGGATGCGACCCACAAAGGAGCCGTCGGGCCTCGACTGGCCATAGCTGATCCGCTGAAACTTTGCGGATGGCTCTATCAATGTTACCAGGAAGTCTTTGGCCACGAAGAAAGCTTTGACCTGTTTTATGGCTGGGGCAACATTCTACTGAACGATTTCGACAACATCGACAAGAATTGCGCCGATGCCCGCCAGTTGTTCAGAAACATCAGTGAACAAGGCGAATACGACGACAATTTCGCACATTTAAGCCCCGCCCAGCGCGAAGCCCTTGAACGCTTTTTCGGCCACCTCGACCTCCCCGCCCAAAACACCTCACAGCCCACCTGTGAGGATGCGACCCACGAGCCGGGGATTTCGCTGGGGCGCAACGAGATGCCGAAGAGCGAGATCAAGCGGCGGTTCATCCGGCTTTGGAATGGAATGTATCGGCTCTACAGCCTGTTCAGGGAGCGGTTGGAGGCCGAAGGCGAAGCCTATGAAGGCATGATTTTCAGGCGTTGCGTCGAGGATGAATTCCGCCCCGAAAACTTCCCGGCCGAACGCTACCTCTTCGTCGGCTTCAACGCGCTCAACGTCTGCGAAACGAAGCTCTTCGAAAAGCTCAAAAACGCCGGAAAAGCCAGATTCTATTGGGATTACGACAATTTTTATCTCCTTAACCCCCGACACGAAGCCGGGCTCTTCCTCCGCGAAAATCTTGAAAAATTCCCCAACGAACTCGACCGCCCGCTCTTCGACAACTTCGCCACAACGCCCAAACAGATCCGCATGATCTCGTCGCCCACCGAGACGGCGCAAGCCCACTACGCCGGCCGCTGGCTGCAGGAATCCGGTTACGACCCCACCGAAACCGCCGTGGTGCTCTGCAACGAAGGACTTCTCCTCCCCATGCTCCATTGCATCCCGGAAAACGTGCCCGACCTGAACGTCACGATGGGCTACCCATTGAGCCAGACGCCAGTATATAACTCACTCAGAAACATACTGTTACTTCACAGCGACGGCTGCCGCGACGGCCGCTTCCGCGCAAAATTCATCCTGCCCGTCCTGCGCGACCCCTACCTCAATCGGCTCAGCCCGTTGACCGACAGCCTCCGCGCCGACCTTATTGACCATAACTTATTCGCAGCCAGCCGGGAAGAGCTCTCTCGCGACGAGGGTCTCTCGCTTTTGTTCGGCGACGCGTCCACTCCGATGGCCCTGGGCAAGCTCCTGCTCGAAATCATCCGACGATTGACGGCATTGACTATGGCCAACGCCGGTTCAGATACTGACGACGAAACCGAGGAATCATCAACCGATGCACAAACCCTCAGAACGCCAGCCTTCGAGACCGCACCGGCCGCTCTGCCCGGCGCAGAGGCGGAAATCTTTTTACCGCTCTACGAAGAGAGTCTGTTTCAATGCTTTACAGCCATCAGCCGTCTCAATGACCTGTTGAGAGAAGGCCTTTTTGAAATGACCTTGGTCACCTACCGGCGCCTGCTGTTGAAAATGCTCTCCGTAGCCATCCCGTTTTCAGGCGAGCCCTTGCGCGGCATACAGCTGATGGGCCTGCTCGAAACCCGCAACCTCGACTTCCGTAACGTGCTGATACTCTCGCTGAATGAGGGAACGGTACCGAAGAAGACACCCGACAGTTCATTTATCCCTTACAATCTCCGGCGCGCCTTTTCACTGACCGGACAGGAACACCGCGACGCCATTTCGGCCTACTATTTTTTCCGCCTCATCCAACGGGCCGAAAATGTGACCTGCGTCTACAACAGTTCCACCGACGGTCTGAACAGCGGTGAAATGAGCCGTTTTCTGCTGCAATTGCAAGTGGAGGGCCGTTTTCCCATAGCAAAGTCTGCGCTGGCCGCCCCCGTGTCGCCGGATCGGTCGGAGGACATCCACACAGAAAAAACGCCGGAAGTTCTCGCCCGCATACCCAATCGCTTATCCCCCTCTGCCATAAATTGTTATCTTGACTGTCCGCTGAAATTCTGCTTCAAATACGTGAAGCGTCTGGCCCCGGTCGACGAAATCACCGAGGAAATCGACGGCGCCGTGTTCGGCACGATGTTTCACGCCGCCGCGCAGCACCTGTATACCCGTCTGATGCTGGAGAAGTCCTGTAAACCTTTTGATATTGAGGATGTTGAGAAGTTTATTGCCGTTCGTGAACGCGCGCGTCGCAAAGGAACTTCTTATGCCGTTGCAGGCCAAGCTTGCCGCGTTTCCGCGTCGCAGAGGGTTGACACGCCCGATTTCGGCGACGATGCCGTACGCATCAAGGTGACCGCCGACGATGTCAAGGCGATGCGCCAAAACCGTGAGTTGATTGAAAGCATTGTTTTCTGTCAATTCCAAAAGGAGGTTTTCAAGTCTTTGGGCCGCAAAGCCGTTCCGCTTGAAGCGTTCAATGGTGAGCAAATCATTGATTTCAAGTTGATTTGCCTGTTTGTTGAGCGCTTGCTGGAACTGGATATGGCTTATGCGCCGTTTGAAATATTGGACCTTGAGCACCGTATCGATCCGATTTCGCCGCTGACGACTTCTGACGGCCATACGTTTACCTCCGGCGGCGTCATCGACCGGATTGACCGAAAAGACGGAGTGATTCGCATTGTCGATTACAAGACGGGCGGCGAGCCGGCGCATCCGTCTGCGATGACGCAGTTGTTTCAGCCCGACGACAAACGTCCGGGATACATTTTACAGACATTTCTGTATGCGTCGATGGCGCGTGAAGCCTGGCAGACGAATGATGCCATCAAGCCCGTTTTGCTCTATATTCATTTGGCTTTCAGCAAGAAGCATAAAGAAAACATTGAGATTGCCCACCAACCGGTTCTCGATATCCGTCCGTACGAGGAGGAGTTCCGCAGCATGCTCTCCCAGGCGCTCGCCCCCCTCTTCGATGCCTCCGTTCCCTTCCGCCCGGCGCCAAACCGATCTTGTTGCCGCTACTGTGACTTCCGCCGCATCTGTGGCCGCGAAGAATGACCCCAGCCCTGCGGCCCACACCCCTGCGGCCCACATGCTCGCCGGTGACCCGGGACAATCGGGGCCGGATGTTTGAGATTTCGCGGCGAATGAGTATTTTTGCGGATTCAAACAGATTCATTCGCATGAAAGTACTGAAATTCGGCGGTTCGTCGGTAGGGTCAGCCAAAGGGCTGAAAAACATCCGGCAAATCGTGTCCTCATCGGACGAAAAACCGGTCATCGTGGTGGTATCGGCCATCTCGGGCATGACCGACATGCTGATCAAAACCTCTCGCCTGGCCGTCGACGGCGACGTCACCTATAAGGATAACATCCAGAAGATGAAGGAGATGCACTTCCTTCTCATCGACGAGCTCTTCAACGAAGCGCAAAAAGCCGACCTCCGGTGCTTCGTGCAGGAAATGATCGACGAACTCGCCAACATCTTCAAAGGCGTCTTCCTCCTGCGCGACCTCTCGCCGCGCTCCGAATCGGTCATCCTCAGCTACGGCGAACGCATCTCGTCGGTCATCGTCAGCAAACTCCTCGGCGGCCAACACCTCGACGCCCGCAAAGTCATCAAAACCGATCACCGCTTCGGCAAAGACCTCGTCAACTTCGATGCCACTGAAAAGGCTATCCATCAACAACTTCCGCTCCTGCCCGACGTCCTGGTGATGGGCGGCTTCATCTCCTCTAGCGTCGAAACGGGCGAAACCACCAACCTCGGCCGCGGCGGCTCCGACTACACCGCCGCCATCGTCGCCTCCACCCTCAAAGCCTCGCTTTTGGAAGTCTGGACCGACGTCAACGGCTTCATGACGGCCGACCCCCGCGTCATCGACAACGCCTACGTCATCGAGCGCCTGAGCTACGTCGAAGCCATGGAACTCTGCAACTTCGGCGCCAAAGTCATCTACCCGCCGACCATCTTCCCCGTCTACCACGAAAACATCCCCATCCTCATCAAAAACACCTTCAACCCCACCGCCCCCGGCACCTATATTTCGCGCGAAAAAAGCGTCGGCGAGGTCAAGGCCATCAAGGGCATCTCGTCGATCGACGACATCAGCCTCATCACGATGCAGGGCTTGGGCATGGTCGGTGTAATCGGCGTCAACTATCGGATTTTCAAAGCTTTGTCGAAAGCCGGCATTTCCGTGTTCATGGTCTCGCAGGCCTCCTCTGAAAACACCACGTCCATCGGCGTAAGCCAGGCCGACGCCGCTCAGACCGTGGCCCTGCTCCGTCAGGAATTCGCCCAGGAAATCGACCGCGGCGAAATCAACGACATCTTCGCCGAGACGGGGCTGTCAACCCTGGCCATCGTGGGCGAAGGGATGAAGCGGACGCCGGGCATCGCCGGTAAACTGTTCACCACCCTCGGCCGCAACGGCATCAACGTCATCGCCTGTGCACAAGGTGCTTCCGAGACCAACATATCATTCGTGGTCCGCAAGCAACAGCTCCGCAAGGCGCTCAACGTCATCCACGACGCCTTCTTTCTGAGCGAATTCAAGGAACTCAACCTCTTCGTCGCGGGCATCGGCACGGTGGGCGGACGCCTGCTGGAGCAAATCCGCAGCCAACAGCCCAAACTGATGGCCGATCATGCCTTGAAACTCAACGTAGTAGGCATCGCCAACAGCAAAAAACTCCTCCTCAACCGCGAGGGCATTTCGCTCGACGGTTTCCGCGACCAAACCGCCAGCGACGCCAAGTTTGACTCACTCCGCGAACAGCTTGAAAAAGAAGGCATTGCCTCCTCGCCCTCGGTCCTCCGCGACGAAATCATCCGGATGAACATTTTCAACCCGGTCTTCGTCGACTGCACCGACAGCGCCGAGGTGGCCGACATCTACGAAGATCTCTTGGCCAACAACATCAACGTCGTGGCCGCCAACAAGATAGCCGCTTCGTCGCCCTATGAGAACTACGCCGCCCTGAAGGAACTTTCGCGCCGCAAGGGCGTCAAATATCTCTTCGAGACCAACGTCGGCGCCGGCCTGCCCATCATCAGCACGATGAACAGCCTGACTTGCAGCGGCGACCGCATCCTCAAAATGGAGGCCGTGCTTTCGGGTACGCTTAACTTCATTTTCAATACTTTATCGGCTGAAATTCCCTTGAGCCAGACCATCCATATGGCCAAAGACGCCGGTTTCTCCGAGCCCGACCCCCGCGTCGACCTGAGCGGCAAAGACGTCGTGCGCAAACTGGTCATTCTGGCCCGCGAGGCGGGTTACCGGGTGGAACAGGACGACGTGGTCAAAAATCTGTTTATCCCGGCTGAATTTTTCACCGGTTCGCTCGACCGATTCTGGAAGCAGATTCCCCAACTCGACGCCGACTTTGAAACCAGGCGTAAAGTCCTGGAAGAGAACAACAAAAAATGGCGTTTCGTGGCCACGATGGAACGGGGCGCCTGCTCGGTCGGGCTGCAGGAAGTCGACGCGCAACACCCCTTCTACGACCTGAAAGGCAGCAACAACATCATCCTGATTCAGACGGAGCGCTACTTTGAAGACCCGATGGTCATCAAAGGCTACGGCGCGGGCGCTGACGTCACGGCGGCCGGCGTTTTCGGCGACGTGATTTCCATAGCCAATATCCGATGAAATACATTATATTCCTGGGCGACGGGATGGCCGACGAGCCGATGGCGTGTCTGGGGGGTAAAACGCCCCTGCAAGCCGCCCGTACGCCTCATATGGACGCCCTGGCCCGCGACGGCCGCTGCGGCGCTTTATCCACTGTGCCTCAAGGATTTATACCGGGCAGCGAAATCGCCAATATGAGCCTTCTGGGCTACGATGTGCGCAAGGATTTCGAGGGCCGGGGCTCGCTCGAAGCGGCCAGCATGGGCGTGGAGATTCCCCAAGGGTGTATGGCGGCCCGCTGCAACCTGATTTGCATGGCCCCCGACGGCCGCATCAAGAACCATTCGGCGGGCCATATTTCCAACGACGAGGCCGAAGAGCTCATCGCCGCCCTCAACGAAGCGCTGGGAGAAAATCTTGATACAGAGAAGGTTGTCGACAGCAGGAAGGCCAACGACAGCGAAAATTCCGACGTCAGCGGGAAAGCCAACGACAGCGAAAATTACGACGCCAGCGGGAAGGCCTGCGACGACCAGCCGGTCCGCTTCTTTCCGGGCATTTCCTACCGCCACCTCCTCTTATTAAAGGGTGGCGACAAGCGCATCCTCTGTACGCCGCCGCACGACGTGCCCGGGACCCCCTTCCGCGACGTTTTGGTCAAGCCCCAAGTGCCCGAAGCCGCCGCCACGGCCAACCGCCTCAACGAGCTGATTATCCGTTCACAAGAAATTCTCAGCAAGCATCCCGTCAACCTCCGCCGCATCAGCGAGGGCAAAGATCCGGCCAATTCCATCTGGCCTTGGTCGCCGGGCTATCGTCCGTCGATGCTGCCGATGACGTCGCTTTACCCCATCCGCAGCGGGTCGGTCATTTCGGCCGTCGACCTCATCAAGGGCATCGGAGTCTACGCCGGATTGGAATCGATTGAGGTTGAAGGCGCTACGGGTCTTTTCGACACCAATTACGAGGGAAAAGCGGCGGCCGCCGTGCGCGAGCTCCGGCGCAAAGACTTCGTTTTCGTCCACGTGGAGGCATCAGACGAGGCGGGCCATGAGGGTGATGTAGACCTGAAAATCAAGACAATAGAGTATCTCGACCGCCGGCTTATCGCTCCGGTGCTCGAGGCGCTGCCGTCACTGGGCGAGCCGGTCACGGTGGCCGTTTTGCCCGATCATCCGACCTTTTGCCGGACGAAAACACACGTGGCGGCTCCGGTGCCCTTCCTCATCTGGCGCAGCGACGGTTCGCTTGAAAGCGACGCGGTGACCGCTTTTTCGGAGGATGTTTGCCGCACGGGGGCTTTCGGCCAGCTCGAGGGCGATGCCTTTATCCGGGCCGTGTTCGGGTGCTGAAGATACACCACGAACCGGATTTCAAATCAACCTTCCGACAATATAAATCATTGACATATAATGAAATACTACAGCACTGCCCATCAGTCGGCCGACGTCACGCTCGAAGAGGCGGTCGTCAAAGGCTTGGCGCCTGACCGCGGCCTGTATATGCCCGAGCGCATCCAGACCCTGCCCGCGTCGTTTTTCGACCACATTCAAGAGATGTCGTTTCAGGAAATCGCTTTTGAGGTGGCCTCGGCCTTTTTCGGCGAAGATATCGACTCAGAGACCTTGCGCGGTATCGTTTATGATACCCTTTCATTCGACACGCCGCTGGTCAAAGTGAGCGACTCGATTTACAGCCTGGAACTTTTCCACGGTCCGACCTCGGCGTTCAAGGACGTCGGCGCCCGCTTCATGGCCCGACTGCTGGGCTATTTCAACCGGAAAGAAGGCGGTTCGCGGCTGGTCAATGTGCTGGTGGCGACTTCGGGCGATACGGGTTCCGCGGTGGCCAATGGTTTCCTCAGCGTAGAGGGCATTCACGTTTACGTGCTCTATCCCAAGGGCTTAGTCAGCGAAATTCAAGAGAAACAATTTACCACGCTGGGGCGTAACATTACGGCCATCGAGGTCGACGGCACGTTCGACGACTGTCAGCGGCTGGTCAAGACAGCGTTCCTCGACGAGGAATTGAACCGGCAGATGAAGTTGACGTCGGCCAATTCCATCAATGTGGCCCGTTTTCTGCCGCAGGCGTTTTACTATTTCTACGGCTACGCGCAGTGGAAGAAGCGGAAAATGGCGGCTGCTGAGTCGGCTGCTTTCGGTCCGGATTTCGGGCGCGATACGTTGGTCTGCTGTGTGCCGAGCGGCAATTTCGGCAACATCACGGCGGGCTTTTTTGCCCATAGGATGGGGTTGCCCGTCAAGCGTTTTATCGCCGCCAACAATCGCAACGATATCTTTTACAAGTATTTGCAGACCGGCCGTTATGAGCCGCGGCCTTCGGTGGCGACGCTGGCCAACGCGATGGATGTAGGCGATCCGTCCAATTTTGCCCGGGTGCTCGATCTCTTCGGCCATTCGCACGAGGCGATTACCCGGCTGATTTCGGGGGCGACTTACACCGACGATCAGATTCGCGAGACGTTGCGAGAGGTTTGGTTGAAGGAGCATTATCTACTTGATCCTCACGGCACTTGCGGTTATCGTGCACTGCAGGAAGGGCTTCTTCCGGGCGAAGAGGGCTTCTTCCTGGAGACCGCTCATCCGGCCAAATTCAAGGCGACGGTCGAGGCCATCACTGGCGATGAGGTCGCGATTCCCGACCGTCTGCAAGCCTTCCTCTCCGGCACCAAGCAGAGCGTCCCCCTCTCCTCCGCCTTCCCCGCCTTCAAATCCTTCCTCCTCTCCCGCTAGCCCACACCCCGCCAGGTGACCTAGCGGGATGCGACCCACAAGCCCGCGACCCACTAGCCCGCAAATAAAAAAGGGTGGCCGACACGAAGTCGGTCACCCTTTCGAATGCTGGCCAGTGAAAACGTCAGTCGACGACGGTGGCGTTGACTGTAGCGGATGAATTCTTTTCGGCCCAAGCCGCCTTCATTTCCTCATAGAAGACAGCATAGGTGCACTCCATATACGGCATGATCCAAAGCATCGGGATAAACAGACCGATACCGCTAAGGACTATCAAGCCGAAAAAGCCCAGGTCGATGAGGAAAAATTTCATCTTGTAACCGGCCATCATCTTCTGACTGAGACGGATAGCCTCACGCGGCGAAAGATCGGGGTTCTCATAGGCGATGTAGGGAGCCAGTTTGTAAGAATAACTCTTGATGATGCCCGGCACGATAAAGAGCAACATCCAAAGCATAACAAAGACGGAGATGAGCAACATCGTGACCAAAATGCGGCCGTAAGGTTTGAAACCTTTCTCAAAAAGCGTCTCGACGAGATTGTCTTTCTGTCCACGGACAAAAAGCAGCGTCATGATCGACAGACCGAAGCTTATAGGCAGACCGACCAACAGGCTGCCGATACCGGTATAAGACACACCGACGGAAATGACCTCGGCCAAGAGAATGGTCAAGACGATATTCGTCCAATTGTGGGCCAGAGCTGCCTGAGCGGCCTGGCGGATTTCATTGTTTGATTTAACAACCATAGTGGTAAAAGTAAAAAGTCATTACAGCGATTTGGGCTCATTCTCAGGATTCTGCTGGTCCTTGAGGGCAGCGTTCGAATCGAGATCGCCCTGAGGAATCGGGAAGAGATAGCTCTTCTTCGGCGAGAACAGCGGCGTAGCGGAATCGAAATAAGTCAGCTCGTCGGCCACACCCTGAGCCAGCTTGGCGGCAGAACGCTCGGCCAACACATCGCGGCGAAGCTCCTCATAGAAAATCTTGCCTTCGCCGACGAACTCGAAGCGGCGCTGGTTGAAAATTTCCTCGTCGATGGCCTCCTGCGATCCGCTGAAATCGGCCAGACCGGCACGGTTGCGCACCAGGTTCAACTCTGTCAGACCGGCACCGGCAGACAGCAGGTTGGCGGCTTCCGCATAGTTGAGCAACACCTCCGAATAACGGAGAATCGGGAAGTTGGCGTTAGGCTTGTTCAACGAACCGTCGGTGTGCTGGTCGAAATACTTGCAGTTGAACACGCAACGGTGCTCGGCATTGCGGTCGTTGGTGATGTAATTGGTGCCCCAAGCGCCCGTAGCCGCATCATAGGTGCTCCAATGCATCGTCTCAGGGTTGAAGGTATAAGCCGTGCCGTCGGCGTCGTCGGGGTTGCCCTTACCCTCGAAATAGGTCAGGAAAACATTCGCGCGCTTGTCGCCGTTGGCCAGCATCTCCTTATAAATATAAGGCGACACACCCATACGGGAATACTGATAGCAACCCATATAGGCGGCATTCGTCCGACCCAGGCCGAAACGGATGTGCATATCGTTGCTCTGCTTGTCGTTGGCGGAATACTGCAGCTCGAAAACCGACTCCGAGTTGTTCTTCGCACCGCTCTCGTTGAACCAATAGAACTGGTCGGTATATTCCGGCATAAGCGAATAAGCACCCGAGTCGATGACCTTCTGGGCAGCGTCGCGGGCCGCGGTCAGATAAGTGGTCTTGCTGGCCTCTTCGTTGTTGATGTCGGCCATCGAAGCACGATAGAGGTAAACCTCACTCAGAGCAGCCTCGGCAGCGCCCTTGCTCACCCGCCACACGTCGTAACCGGCCGTACCGCGCACGGGCAGCAGCTTTTCGGCTTCGGTCAGGTCGGCGATGATCTGGTCATAGGTCTGAGCCACGGTCGAACGTCCCATCTCCAGATTTTCGATACCGTTGGTGTAAGTCAACGGAAGCACAGCGGCGCCGAAGAGTCTGAGAATGTGGAAGAAAGTGTAGCCGCGGAGGAAATAAGCCTGACCCTTGATCCAATTCGCCGCCGTCTCTTCCATATCGACCATGTCGACACGGCCCAAGACGATGTTGGCGCGGTTCACAGCCTCATAACCCTTGGCCCAGATGACGTGCACGCCGTTTTTGGCGCTGGCGTTGTTGGCATCCGACCACTTGTTGATGAGCTCCATGTTGTTCTTGTTGTAGGTAGGCACGCCCTGATCGGAAAGCAGTTCCACCTGAGCGATATAAAGCTGGGAGTTGCTCGAATACATGTTGCGGAAACGGTTGTAGACACCGTTGAGCGTCGCATCGATTTCCGTCTCCGTGGAATAGAAATTGTTCGGGTCGAGGAAGGTGTAGCCCTTTTCATCAAGGTTGGTGCAACCCGTCAGGAAAATCCCGCCCATCAGGGCAACGGCTGCCGCTGCGCCTGCAATGACATATCTTAAGGTTTTCATAATCGTATTCATGGGTTAAAATTTGGCACTCAGACCGAAAAGAATGGTTTTGGCATACGGGTTCGAAACGTCGCCGTTCTCGGGGTTGTAACCGGAGTGGTTGGCCCAGGTGGCGAAGTTCTGGAAGTTCACGTTGAGGGTCAGGTCCTTGATGGCCTTCGTGTTGATGAGCTTGCCGAAGTTGTAGCTCAGCTGGACGTTCTTCAGGATGAAATAAGCCCAGTTGGCGTTGGTCCGGTCACTGAGGAAGATACCCTTGGCGCCGGCCGAAGGATAAGTGCCGTCGGGGTTGGTCTCGGCGTTGAACATATTGGCATAAGCCTCTTTCGAAGGCAGACCCATCACGTTGCGCACGTCGTTGTCGGCCCAGAGCGAATAGTTGCCGATGTTCTTGTAACCGACGGCCCAATGCGAACCGTTCACGCTGTTGTCTTCCGCACCGGCCATGGAGGCATAGTCCCATGCGCCCTGTCCGTAGACGTTCAAAGCGAACTGTTTGTATTTGACCGAAAGGTTCAGACCGTAGAAGTGTTTGGGCTCGATGCTGCCGATGCACTTGGCGTCCTTGATGGTGATCTGACCGTCGCCGTCGACGTCTTCATACATTTCAGAACCGATATGGGCGGTACCGGCGGCACCGGGGACGCGGGTGACGTAGTCATCGAGTTCTTCCTGGGTCTTGATGATGCCCATGGAATGACGGGCATAGACGCCGTTGACGGGCTCGCCGACCTTGAGAATGGCCGCCAGACCGGTGGTGGTGAAACCGTCCTTGATGGTCACCGACTCGACGTCACCGTAGAGCTTGGTGATGGAGTTGGTGTTGTAGGTATAGTTCACGCCGAAGTTGACCAACCAATCTTTCGTGCGGACGATGTCGGCGTTGAGGGCGACTTCGAAACCGTGGTTGTTGACCTCGCCCACGTTGCTCAAAACGGTGGAGTAACCCGAAGTGGAGGGGATGGGCACCTCATAAAGGAGGTTGTCGGTGTTGCGGTTGTAGTAGTCGAAGACCAGGTTGATGCGGTCGATGAGCTGAAGGTCGAAACCGGCGTCGAACTGCTTGGTCCGCTCCCAGCACAGATTGCTGTTGCCGACCGACTCGTAGTAACCCTGCAAGGCATTGGTGCCGTCGGTATAGTAGGCGTCACTCGGGGTGGAAGACAGGGTCGAAAGCGACTTGTAGTTACCGATTTCCTGGTTACCCGTCACACCGTAAGAGGCGCGGATCTTGAGGTTGGTCAGCACGGGGTTGTCCTTGAGGAAGTCTTCCTCCGTGGCACGCCAGCCCAGACCGACCGAGGGGAAGGTACCCCATTTCGAATCGGCGCCGAAACGCGAGGAGCCGTCGAAACGGACCGTAGCCGTGAGCAGATACTTGTCGGCGTAAGCATAAGTGCCGCGGGCCGTCCACGAAATCAGACGGTTGCCGTACTTGTCGCTGGCGGTCGTGAGCGACTCCGTGTCGACGTTGGCGAAGTTGTAGGCTTCAAGCGTCTGGTTGGAGAAGTTGCCCGACATCTGCGTGTAGTTATACTCGTAGTCCTGCCAGGAATAAACGCCGGTCAGCGACATGCGGTGGTCACCCCACTTATTGGAATAGGTGATGATGTTATCCATCAGTTTCGACTGGTTGCGGGCCGACTTCTGCATACCCGAGCCGGTTTCCTGATTCTTTTCGATCTGGCGGGGACCCTGATTGCCTACCCACTGGTAGTTGTCTCTGTCGCGCACGTCGTAACCGATGTTGAGGCGGTAGTTGAGGTGCTCGGTGAAGTTGACCTGGGCGAAGAAGTTGCCGAGGAAGCGGATGCTGCTGCCTTCGTTGCGCTGGTTGTTGAGGCTGGCAATCGAGTTGAAGGCTTCACCGTGTTTGATGATGTTGTAAGAGCCGTCAGCGTTGTAAACGGGGTCGGTGGGCCAGCCGTAGCGGAAGATGTCGTTCAGGACTTCTTCGTAGAAGCGGTTGGTGTTGGTCTTGGCAAACTGCATGTTGGCACCGACGGTGATGTATTTGTTGAAGTCGTGCTGTATGTTGCTGTGAGCCGTGTATTTTTCAAAGCTGTTACCCTGGAGCAGGCCGTCCTGGTTGAAGTAGCCGGCGGAGATCATATACTTGGTGTCTTTGCTGGCACCGTCGAGGCTGACGCCGTAGTCCTGGGTCCAGGCCGAGCTGGAAAGCGTTTCCTTCTGCCAGTCGACGTCGCTGACGGTCGGCGTGGTGGTGAACGGGTCGCTGCTGCCCTGCTGGGCATAAGTGGCCTTCATATAGTCGATGAAGTCCTGGCCGGAGATGGTCTCGATGAGGCGGGTGGGCGTCTGGATACCGGCGGTGGCGTGGAAGTTGACGTTTTTGTGTCCTTCCGCGCCCTGTTTGGTGGTGATCATGACCACACCGTTGGCGCCGCGGCTGCCGTAGATGGCGGTGGCGGAAGCGTCTTTGAGGATTTCCATGCTGGCGATGTCGGCCGCGTTGATGTCGCTGATGTCGGCATCAAAGAGGGGGAAGCCGTCGACCACGTAGAGCGGGTCGTTGGAGGCGGTGATGGAGGCGGTACCGCGCACCCTGACCGTCGGGCTGGAACCGATTTCGTTGTCGGTGAAGACGGCAAAACCGGTCGATTTGCCCTGGAGGGCTTCGATGGGGTTGCCGGCCACGGTGATGTTGATGGCGTCGGTGCGGACCGAGACGGTCGAGCCGGTCAGGTCTGATTTTTTCATCGTACCATAACCGACCACCACGACGTCGTCGAGTTGTTCGGTGTCTTCCTTCAGCGTCACTTTGACGGTGGCGGCGGCTTTCACCTGCTGGGTCTCATAGCCCAGAAAAGAGATTTCCAAGGTGGCACCTTCAGTGACCTTGAGGGAGAAGGCTCCGTTCACATCGGTGGCGGCGCCGTTGCGCGTGCCTTTTTCCATGACGGTGGCGCCAACGACCGGAGTGCCCGATGCGTCGACGACGGTACCCTTCACGGTGAGCTGAGAAGCCGGTGCCGTGGCCTGTGCGGCGGTTCCTGCGGCGGAGACCGTCAGCGGCGAAGCCATGGCTGCTGCGCAAAGAAGCGCAACGGAAATCATAAACTTCCTTTTCATAATGACTTTGGTTTATAAGAGGTTAATAATTGGGGTTCTTCTTCGAACACTTTTACAAATTTAGCACTTCTTTTATCAAATTCAAAAAAAACAAAAAGAACTTGCGGCCCACACCCTCGCGGCCCACAGGCCCGTAGGTCACCTACGGGAGGAGAGTTTGTCGATGATGACGGCGGCGAGGATGACGAAGCCTTTGATGACCTGCTGCCAGAAGGGGGAGACATCGAGCAGGACGAGGCCGTTGTTGAGGACGCCGATGATGAGGGCGCCGACCACGGTGCCCCAAAGGCTGCCCTTGCCGCCGCTCAGCGAAGTGCCGCCGATGACCACAGCCGCTATGCTGTCAAGCTCATAGCCCGAGCCGGCATTGGGTTGGGCCGAATCGAGCCTGGCCGTCACCAGCAGCCCCGCCACCGCGGCCATAATGCCCGACAGCGTATAAACCAGCAGCAAAATTTTGTTGACCTTGATGCCCGAAAGCAGACTGGCCCGTTCGTTGCCGCCGATGGCATAAATGTAACGGCCCGACGGCGTCCGCTTCATGAAAACCGCAAAAATGAGGATCAGCACCAGCGCCACCCAGACCGGCATCGGAATGCCCAGAAACCAACCGGTGCCCAAAAATTCGAAACTGCCGCTCAGGCCGGTGATGGGAAAACCGCCCGTATAAAGCATGGTCAGACCGCGCGCGATGGTCAGCATGCCCAGCGTCGCCACAAAGGGCGGCACCTTGAAACGCGTGATCATCAAGCCATTAAAGGCGCCGAGAATTCCGCCGACCAGCAACGCCGCCAGTATGCCGCCCCAGAACGTAAAGCCCACGAACAGATCGGAAGAGGCAAACGACAGACCGTTGCGCGTCAGTCCGGCCGCCACCGCGCCGCTCAGCGCCAGAATGGAACCTACCGACAAGTCGATGCCGCCCGTCAGAATGACCATCGTCATTCCGACCGAAATGCAAAGATTGACCGACGTCTGCCTCAGCACGTTGAAGAGGTTGTCGGAAGTCAGGAAATTGGAGGAGACAATGCTCATGATCACCGCCATCAGCAGCAAGGCCATCAGAGGCATCACCACCGGTTTCCTGATAAAAGACTTGATATCCAGCGCAACTTTCTTTTCCATAACGTATCCTTTTCCCGGCCGTAAAGACCTTATATTCAATTATTTTACTCATCAGAGGGCAGGGCCGCCTTCAGAATCACCTCTTCCGCGAACTCAGCGCGGGCGAACTCAGCCGTCAGCCGGCCGCCCGACAGGGTCAAAATGCGGTCGCTCACCGCCATGATCTCCGGCAGCTCCGACGACACCACCACCAGGGCCATCCCCTGCGCGGCCAAATCGTCGAGCAAGCGGTAAATTTCGTTCTTGGCCTGAATGTCGATGCCCCGCGTCGGCTCATCGAAGAGCATGATGCGCGGCGCTGTCTGCAACCACTTGGCCAACACCACTTTCTGCTGATTTCCGCCGCTCAGCTCGCCCACCGTCTGTCCCACGGAAAACGACTTGATTGACAAGCGGGTACGATAATCTTCCGCCTGCTGCCTTTCGCGCGCCGGGTCGATCATCAGCCAGCGCCGGCAATCGTCGAGCGACGGGAGCGACGCATTCTGCTGGATGTCCATACCCAGCACCAAGCCGTCGCGCCGCCGGTCTTCAGGCACCAATGCGATGCCCGCCTCGACCGCCTCTTTCGGATGACGCAGCGTCACGAGACGCCCGTCTACCCTGATTTCGCCGTGCATTTCGCGCGGATGAAGACCGAAAACCGTCTCAAACAGCTCGGTCCGCCCCGCGCCCATCAGGCCATAAATGCCCAGCACCTCACCGCTGCGCACCTGCAGGTTGATGTCGTCCAAGCGCAGATGGCCCGGCCGCTCGGCATCGTCCATCGAAACGTGTCGCAGCTCAAGCCTCACATCGCCCTTCGGATGCTCGCTCTTGACGAAAAAATCCTTCCCGCTGCGCCCCACCATTTTCCTGATGATGGTGTCGAAATCGGTCTCAGACAGGGGCATGGCGTCGACCAGGCAGCCGTCGCGCAAAATGGTGATGCTGTCGGCCAACTGCCTGACCTCGTCCATCTTATGTGTAATATAGACGATGGAAACCCCCTTGGCCTTCAGCTCGCGCACCAGGCCGAAAAGCAAGTCGACCTCCTCCTGTGACAGGGCCGAAGTCGGCTCGTCCATAATCAGCACCCGAGCATTGAGCGACAGCGCTTTTGCGATTTCCACAATCTGCTGCTGACCCACCCGCAACTCAGCCGTGACCTTCCCCGCGCAACCGCCGAGATGAAGGGTCGAAAGGATTTTTTCCGCTTCGCGGTGCATGCGGACGCTGTCGACCAGACCCAGGGGCGTCAACGGCTCGCGACCGAGGAAGATGTTCTCGGCCACGTCCATATAAGGTATCAGGTTGAGTTCCTGATGGATAATGGCGATGCCTTTGCGCTGGGCGTCGACCGTTCCGCGGAAATGCTGCACCTCGCCGTCCATCAGGATTTCACCTTCGTATTCAGTATAAACACCTGACAGAATGTTCATTAAGGTCGATTTACCCGCACCGTTTTCACCGAGAATGGCGTTGACCTCCCCCACGCGCAGCGTCAGGTCGACCCGGTTCAAAGCCCATACGCCGGGGAATCTTTTCGTTATTTGCCGGGCCTCCAAGACCACAGCCCCCAGCGAACTGCCGGACGAAAGCGGACCGCCTTTCAAAAGCGAACCGTCAGACGAAAGCGAACTGTCGGACGAAATCGGGCCTCCGGAGGCGACAGAATCGTCAAAACCTTGACTCTTTGAACTTTGCGTCTTCATTTGATTTCCACCATATAAGGAATGATGACCAAGCCGTCGGTCTGCACGTGCCTGAGGTCGACCTCCACTGCACCGCAGAATTCAAGCCTGCGGGCCGATTCGGACGAAGTCGCCGACGAAAGAGAAGCCGCCGACGAAAGAGATGCCGCCGCCTCCAGCGAAGGCCGGAGCTCCGACATTTCATTGACAATGAGCTGATTGATATAGGCCGACACGTTGTTGAAGTCCATCGTCGTACGGAAATCGCCCGGCGAAAACCAGCCCGCAGCGTCGCGTGCCACGCTGCCGAAAATATAGTCGGTGACCAGCGTCGCCGTCAGCCCTGAAGAGGTCCCCGAAGCCGAAGAAACCGAAGAAGCCGATGATGCCGACGAAACCTCGGTCACCCCCCGGCAGACGATTTCCTCCTCGCCCACGCGGAAGTCGGACGTGCTCCCTTTTACTATGAAAAAGGTGTTTGAGCCGATGCCCAGCACGCGCCCCTTTTCCTCGGCCAGCCGCTGAGGATTTTCGGCCAGCGCCGCAACGAACGACGGATAATCCATGGCCTGCTCCATCAGCTCGCCCCGTTTGTTGGCCCAATAGAAATCGACGGTTTCCTCGGGCTTGAAAGTCCCTTTCTGCTCGAGAAAACGGTGTTCCTCAAGCGACTCGGTATAAAACGAAAACCAAACGGCCACCGCAGCGGCCACCACGGCCAAAGCCCGGAAAATATATTTTTTCATAAGCCGTAACACTCTAAAATTCAGCAAATAGCTCCAAAATATCCAGAAAGCGGGCCAATCAATGTTCAGAACGCGTCCCTTCAATCATTCCGCCCGAAGAAGCCGTACTCGGAAACATTTTCGGGCGTAACCAGTTCCACGGCCACGGGCACCTTCTTCTGGAAATTCCGCTCGCTTTCGCCCCGAAGAATCCGGTCGGCCATCTCAGCAGCCGCCCGGGCCATGGTTTTCGGGAATTGCATGCCGGTCGCCTCGATTCGCCCCTCGCGGATGGCATTGACCGCGTCGTCCGACCCGTCGAAGCCGAAAATCTTGATGACGTCCTGTTTGCCGGCAGCCAAAACCGCCTGAGCAGCCCCCATCGCCATCGCGTCGTTGCCACAGAAAACGGCATCGATGTCGGGGTGAGCCTGCATCATCGACTCCATCGTCTCCATGGCCTTATTCTGGTCGAAATCAGCACTTTGCTGCGCCAGCATATGGAGGTCCGGGTAACGGTCCACCACCGAATGGAAGCCGCCCGAACGGTTCCAGGTGTTGTTGTCGCCGACCAGCCCGAGCAATTCAACGTAATGCCCCTTTCGGTTCATCACCTTGACGAAATGACGCCCGAGCGCCACGCAGCCCGAATAGTTGTCGGAAAGGATCTGCGAGACGCAGGCGTCGGGGTCGTCGATTTCGCGGTCCATACAGAACACAGGGACCCCCGCCTTTCGCGCCGCGCGGACGTTCTTGACCGATCCGGTGGCGTCGGTGGGGTTGAAAAGGATGGCCTTGAAGCCCGTGGAGAGGATGTTGTCGAAATGCTCGGCCTCTTTGAATGGATTGTTTTGCGAGTCGAACATCACGGCCTCATAGCCCAGTTCTTCCGCCCGTTGCGCCGCCGTTTCGCCCAGCACCACGAACCAAGGATTGTTGAGGGTAGAGATGACCACCGCCACTTTGGGCTTGCTTTCGCCGCGACGACCGCCGCACGAAGCCGCCGTCAGCAGCACCGAAGCCGCCGCCATCCAGACCATCCCCCTCCGACCAAAACTCTTCATATGCATTGTGTTGAATTCCCTTGTTGAAGAAAGATACAAAGATTTTCCCGACAATCAATCATGAAATTTTCAAAAACAAAAAGCAGGACAATTTCTCCGGAAAACACCCTTAAGAAAATGTCCTGCCTGTAAAGTCATCGGCAAGCGACGGCCTTCAAGAAACGGAAGCCGCCTGCCGCTGAAGTCCTGGTTTACAGTCCCTTGCGATACGACTCGAAGCGGCTGATGCTCTCCTTGCAGACGTTGATGTTGGCCTTGGCCTTTTCTACGTTGGCGATGGTCTTGTCGTCGACGCCGGGGTATTTCATCACGGCCTCGAAGAGCGGAATAGCCTTTTTGTAAAGCGCGCAGGCCTTCTCCATATTCTTCACGTAAGCGTTCACGTCGTTACCGGCTTCACCGGCCTTCTTCGACCAGGTGCCCGCCTCGTTGAAGGGGGTCACGGCTTCCTTGAGGGCTTCGGTCTGATAAAGCAGGAGGAAGCGGCTGTAATACTTGCCGCTGGGATATTTTTCCATGGCGGTGGCCACATAGACGTCGACGCTGTCGGCCTGACCGGCTTTGCGGAAAATCTGGGTCATGGCGAAGTAGGAAGCTTCGGCCTGATAGTCGAGGGAGATGCACTTGCGGTAAAGGTCAAGCGACTGATCGGTCTTGTCGACCTTGTTGCAAGTCGTGGCGAAGCTGTAGAGGAAGCGGCCGTCGTGCGGCGTGTCGGAGCGGCCGAGGTCCTGGAATTTCTGATAATACTCGTAAGCCTTCGCGTAGTCTTTCTGCTGAACGAAAATGTTTCCGGCATAGTAGAAGCTCATTTCATAGAGGTTCAGGGTATAGAGGTCGTCGGCCACGCCTTCCTCGCCGGAATTGAGGTAGATGGTGTACTGCTCGATGGCGGTGACGTAATCTTTTGAATTGTAAGCCTCGTTGCCGGCGTTTTTGGCTTTGAGGGCATCGGTGAGCACGGGGGCATCCTGGGCCAGGGCCGAAGAGGCGATGAGCAGGGCGGATGCGAATGTCAGAACAAACTTTTTCATTATAAGAGATTAAAAATTAAAGGCTTCCATATCCCGGTCCCGAAACAGGCGGCAACGGGCACTGCAAAGAAATAAAATATTCCGTACATTTGCAAGCTGAAAAACCCTTCCGACTCCGAATCAGACAACATTATCCACCGCCACAGCGAACACCCGTCGGCCCGACAACCCATTCCTTCGCCCCGGAACAAATATCCTTCACCCTATGATTTATCCGCAGAATTTTGAAGAGAAAACAGGTTTCGACAAGATCCGATGCCTGCTGAAGGAATTCTGCATCAGCAATTTGGGCGAAGAGCAAGCAGACGGCATCAAGATGTCCGATCGCTTGTCCGACGTGGAGCGCGAACTGTCGCTGGGCGAGGAATTCACCCGCATCTTCGCCCTTGAGCCTCACTTTCCCGAAATCATTTTCCACGACCTTCGCCCGGCGCTCGAAAGAATCAGGGTGGCAGGGACTTACCTCGACGAGGCGGAAATGTTCAGTCTGCGCCGTTCGCTTGACAGCCTGCAGAAAATCGTCGCGTTCTTCCTGAAAAAAGACGGCGACGAAACCTCCGAAGGCAGTCACGACGGGGCCCGGTCCGCAACGGGCACTCCGCAGCGGGAAAACGCTCTCCCCTACCCCTATCTGACCGCCGCAGCCGCCCGTACGGCCGTTTTTCCCGAAATCGTCCGCAACCTAGACCGCATTCTGGACCCGGTCACCGGTCAAGTGCAAGACCACGCTTCGCCCGAACTGGCCAATATCCGCCGCCAGCTGTCGATCACCACGGCGGGGATTTCGCGGCGACTCCATATTATATTAAAGGAGGCGCAGGAACAGGGCTTCGTGGAGAAAGGGCTGAGCCCCTGCGTGCGCGACGGGCGACTGGTGATTCCCGTGTCGCCGTCGTTCAAAAAGCGCATCAAAGGCATTGTGCACGACGAGTCGGCCACCGGCAAAACCGTTTTCATCGAGCCGGAGGAGCTGGTCGAGGCCAACAACCGCATCCGCGAGCTCGAGGCCGACGAAAAGCGCGAAATCATCCGCATCCTGACCGCCTTCACCGACACGCTCCGGCCCCTGGCGGGCGAATTGGGGGCGGCCCACGCGTTTATGGGGCTGATCGACCTGTCGCAGGCCAAGGCTCGGCTCGCAGGGCTGATTCACGGCATCAAGCCCATCGTCACCGACCGCGCGCAGATGCGTTTCGACCGGGCCGTCCACCCGCTGCTCTACCTCTCGTTCCAAAAGCACAACGCGGCCGCGCGGGCTCAGGAAGGCTTTGAGGAAAAGAAGGTTACGCCGCTCGACATCCGTCTGGACGACCGCAACCGCATCATTCTGATTTCGGGCCCCAACGCGGGCGGAAAATCGGTCTGTCTGAAGACGGCGGGGCTGCTGCAATACATGCTCCAATGCGGCCTGATGATTCCGGTCGCGGAGAGCTCGGAATGCGGCCTGTTCGCCAACGTCTTCATCGACATAGGCGACGAGCAATCGATTGAAAATGACCTCAGTACATATAGTTCACACCTGCTGAACATCAAATATTTCGTGCGCCACGCCGACCGCCGCACCCTCCTGCTCATCGACGAATTCGGCAGCGGCACGGAGCCCAAAATAGGCGGGGCCATAGCCCAGGCGGCCCTCGCGGAGCTCAACGGATTGAAGTGTTTCGGCATCATCACCACCCACTACGACAACCTCAAGCACTTCGCCGAAGACACCGAGGGCATCGTCAACGGGGCGATGCTTTACGACCGTCACCTCATGCAGCCCCTTTTCCGCCTGGAGACGGGGCGCCCGGGCAGTTCGTTCGCCATCGAGATTGCCCGCAAAATCGGTCTGCCCGAGGGCCTGATCCGCACGGCCTCCGACCTGGTGGGCGAGGATTACATCAATATGGACAAGCACTTGCAGGACATTGTCCGCGACAAGCGCTACTGGGAAAACAAACGTCAGCAGGTCAAGGAGTTGGAAAAGAATCTCGAGCGGCTGACGGCCCAGTATGACGAAGACTTGGCCCGGGTGAAAAGCGAGCGCAAGGAGATCCTCAGCCAGGCCCGCGAACAGGCCCGCCGCCTGCTCGACGACACCAACGCCACCATCGAGAACACCATCCGCGGCATCCGCGAATCGCAGGCCGAAAAGGAGAAGACCAAGTCGCTGCGGGCGGCGCTGAGCGGTTTCAAGGAGCAGGCTTTGGCCGATGCGCCTTCGGAAGAGGAATTGGCCCGCCTGGAGGCCCGGCAGAAGCGCGAGAAAGGGCGTGTAAGGATGCCCAAGTCGCAGGAAGAGAAGATTTTGCGCAACATACGCCGTCAACAGCAAAAAGAAAAGGAGGCGGAGCGTGCGGCGACTGCCTTGAACCGTCCTGCCGCTTCGGCCGTGACCTTTGCCGTCGGCGACAGCGTCCGCGTGAAGGGCCAGACGGCCGTGGGGACCATTCTCGAGCTCAAGGCTGAGAAGGCGGTGGTCACGTTCGACAGCCTGAAAACCCGCGTGGGTCTCGGGCAATTGGAGAAAGCCGCAGCGGTCAAGCCCGCGGGAAAGCCTGCCCGCGATGTTCAGTTGCTGGGCCAGCGGACCACGGACGAGGCGCACCGCATCAGCCAGCGTTTCCGCCAGGAGATCGACATGCGCGGCCTGAGGGCCGACGAGGCGCTGCAGACGTTGCAATATTATATCGACGATGCTGTAGTGGTGGGGGCGGCCAAGGTCCGCATTCTCCACGGCACGGGCACGGGAGCGCTCAGGCAGTTGGTCCGCGAGTATGTGGCGACCGTGCCGCAAGTGGCTCATTATCACGACGAACACGTGCAGTTCGGCGGCAGCGGCATCACCGTTGTCGAGTTTGAATATTGATGGATGAACAGCTCTACCCCGCCTCGCCTCACCGATTTCCTCCCCACCACCCGTAAAGAGTTGGAACTTAAGGGTTGGGACAGCGCCGACGTCATTCTTTTTTCGGGCGACGCTTACGTGGACCATCCGTCGTTCGGGGCGGCGGTCATCGGACGGACGCTGGAAGACTGCGGGGTCAGGACGGCCATCGTGCCTCAGCCCGACTGGCGGGGCGATTTCCGCGATTTCACCAAACTGGGGCGGCCGAATCTGTTTTTTGCCGTGTCGGCGGGGTGCATGGACTCGATGGTGAACCGTTATACGGCCAACCGGCGGCTGCGCAGCGACGATGCGTATACGGCGGGCGGACAGGCGGGGTCGAGGCCCGATTACACCACCATTACTTATTGCAAGATTCTGCGGCGGCTGTTCCCCGACGTGCCCATCGTCATCGGGGGCATCGAGGCGTCGATGCGACGGCTGACCCATTACGACTATTGGTCTGACCGTCTGATGCCGGGCATCCTCATCGACAGCGGGGCCGACCTCCTGATATATGGCATGGGTGAGCAGCCGATGCGCGCCATAGCCCGTATTCTGAAAAACGGAGGCTCGTGGGACGAGGTCAAGGCGCTGCCGCAAGTGGGGTTCGTCAGGGAGGCTTCAGACGGGGCTTTGGCTGCGGAAGGGGCTTCTGCGGACGGGGCTTTTTCGGACGGCGGCGGTCGGGTGATCCGGCTCCACAGTCACGAGGCTTGTCTGAAGAGCAAGCGTCGGCAGGCGGAGAATTTCCGCATCATCGACGAGGAGTCCAACCGGCAGCAGGCAGCGACCTTGATACAGGCGGTCGGGGGGCGGGAAATCGTTATCCGTCCGCCGTTTGAGCCGATGACCACGGCTGAAATCGATGCTTCGTTCGACCTGCCCTATACCCGTCTGCCCCATCCGAAATACAAAGGAAAGACCATTCCGGCGTACGAGATGATCAAGTTTTCGGTGACGCTTCACCGGGGCTGCTTCGGGGGCTGTTCGTTCTGCGCCATTGCCGCGCATCAGGGCAAGGCGGTGGCGTCGCGCTCGAAGGAGTCGGTGCTGAAGGAGGTTCAAAAGATTATAGAACTGCCTGATTTCAAGGGATATCTGAGCGACCTGGGCGGTCCGTCGGCCAATATGTATGCGATGAAAGGCCGTCGACCGGCGGCTTGCAAGGTCTGTAAACGGCCGTCGTGCATTCATCCGCAGGTCTGTCCCAATCTCGACTGCGACCACCGGCCGCTGCTGGAGCTTTATCACGCGGTCGACGCTCTGCCGGGCATCAAGAAAAGTTTCATCGGGAGCGGCATCCGTTACGATCTGTTGCTGCACGCGGTGCGCGCGGAACGTGAGGGAAAGATGGATTTGGGCGGCTTGCGCTATGCGCGCGAACTGATTGAGCATCACGTGTCCGGACGGTTGAAGGTGGCGCCGGAGCATACCGAGCCGCAGGTGCTCGATGCGATGCGCAAGCCCCGCTTCGAGACGTTCGAGGCCTTCAAACAACTGTTCGACCGGCTGGAAGCGGAACGGCAGAAAAAATGCCAGGGGAGCCGCCAGGAGCTGATTCCGTATTTCATCAGTTCACATCCGGCCTGCCGCGAGGTCGACATGGCGCAGTTGGCCGTCAAGACCAAGCGGATGAATTTCCATCTGGAGCAGGTTCAGGACTTCACCCCCACCCCGATGACCCTTTCCACCGAAATGTATTACACGGGGCTCGATCCCTACACGCTGCAGCCGGTCTACACCGCCCACGACAAGGAGGAAAAACTCCGCCAGCGCCAATATTTCTTCTGGTACCGCCCCGAAGACCGCGACGCCATCATCCGCAACCTCCGCCGCCTCAACCGCTCCGACCTCCTCCCCCTTTTATTTCACAAGTGACCCTGCTCATAGCTCGCACCCCGCCAGGTCACCTGGCGGGGTGCGAGCCACAAGGGTGCGACCCACAGGGGTGTGGAGCCGCGGATAAAGCTTAAAAGATTTTACCTTCCTGGTTGAAGAGGTTTTTGTCGCTGACGGTGATGACCTTGCCGAATTTGGCCAGCGACTTGGACGACATCTCGCGGGGGCTGCCGACGATACCGATGACCACCGGTTTGCCCTTGATGTTCTGCTCGTAATAGGCCACGATGTCGTCGAAAGTCAAAGCCTTGATGGCGGGAACGGCCGTACGGGCCGGCGACTCGCTGTAACCCTGCAGCTTCCAATCGGCCATCTGCGCGCTCAAATCGCGGTCGTCAGGCTGCTGTGAGAAGTAATTCTGAATCAGATAAGTCTGAATGCTCTTCAGGTGCTCAGGATGCCGGGGCATATCGTTCAACAAGCTCAAATAGAGATCGATAGCCTCCATCGCCTTATCATTCTGCGTCCCGACATATCCCACGAAACCCTTCGGCTTGTCCGGATAGCGCGTAGTCTGCACGCCGCCGACCGCCGTATAGGCCATCGAATTGTACTCGCGGATTTCCTGCATGATCAGACCGTTGAAGCCGCCGCCGAAATACTCGTTGAAAGCCTGCATCTTCACACGCTCCGCATCGGTATAATCGTCCATCGGAATGTAGAAATAAATCTGCGCCTGCTGGAATTCGGTCGTCGGGTAGAAATAAACCGTATTCTCCTCATACTTCTTCATCGGACGGACCACGGGTGACGACGACGGCCTTTCTCCTTCAACCAAGGGCAGCGAGGTGGAAAGAATACTATACACCTGATCGAAAGGAAGTTGGCCCGAATAATGAATCTGTGCGGCGAAATGGGTGGCGTCGATGACGGCGCCCGTCAGCTTGGAAATATCCATCCCGACAATCTCTTCGTCGGTGGGCTCGGTCAGCGACGAAGACCGGTCGCCGTAAATCATATATTCAGCCAGCGCACTGCCCAGCGCGGAGACATTCTTCTTGCGGATCATACGGGTGGTCGCCTCCATACCGATGACGTTGTTGAGTTGCTTCTCGTCGAGGTCGGGCATCAGCAACAGGCGGGTCAGGAGCAGGCAGGCGGGCTGCAGATTCTGCTCGTAGCCGCGGAGCGTCACGTAGAGGTAATTGTCGTCCGAGACAATCTGGCACGTGGCCCCCAACCGGGCAAATTCCTCTTTGAGTTTGTCTGACTTGGCATAGGCCATGATGCCGGCGCTGTTCATCAGCGAAGCGCCATACTCCAGGAACGGCAGGTCGCGGCTGTTGGCGCCATACTGCAGAATCAAGGTGAACACGTCGTTCTTTTCGTTGGGCGTATAGTAGACCGTCGAATAGGAATTGAGTTTCCGCTCGCTCACCTTCGACCAGTCGGCGTAAGTCTCGGCCACCGGGGGCACAAACATCGCCTCAACTTGCTGAGCATAAAGCGAATGGGCGCCCTTGACCGGGGTGATGGGTTCATAGGCGGGCTTGTTGATTTTCTCCGCCTTGCCGGGTTTGCCCATTTCGTTGTAAATCACCGTGACGTCGCCGTTGAAATATTTCGCGGCCACCCGCTTGATGTCGGTGGCGGTGACGGCCGCGACGCGGTCCTTGTAACTGAGGACCTGATTCAGGTCAAGGCCATAGCAGAAGGCTTCGCTCAGGCTCGAAGCCTTGGCGCCGTCCGACTCCATGGCCAGGTCATAGTCGCGGCACATGCCCAGTTTGACGGCATTGAGCAGTTCAAGGTCGATTTCTCCGGTCGACAACTGGGCAGCGGCGTCGGCGAGCATTTTCTCCACCTTTTTGGAGGAGTCGTAAGTGCCCTGGGCCTGGTCGTAGTAAGGCACGCCTATGAGCAGGGCGCGGCCGTAAGTGCCGAACTGGATGTTGTCGGCGCCGGCGCCCATCAGGTCACCCGCCATGGTCATCCGGTCGAGCGAACCCGTGTCGAAGGAGTTGGCGAGCAATTGAAGGCAGAGTTCCATGACGATTTCGTCGTCGTCGCCCTTGGCCGGGGCGTTGTAGGCCAAGATGACCGAGGGCGAGTCGGAAAGCTTGCAAGTGAACTGCTTACGGCCGGAAATGGCCTTGTCTTCCCACGTGCCGTGTTCGGGCGACGGCTTGGCCGCGAGTTTGCCGAAGGTGGCGTTGATGGGACGCAGAATCGCCTTGGCATTGACGTTTCCGACGATGATCAGCGCCATGTTCTCAGGAACATACCATTCGTCATAGAAGTTGATGAGCCGGCTCAGGCGCGGGTTCTTCAGGTGTTCGCCCAGGCCGATGATGGGGCGGGCGTACGGGGTACCCTCGAAGAGTTTCGAGAGCATGAATTCCTGGGTCCGCGACTGTTTGTTGTCCTGATAGAGGTTGTATTCCTCGTAGACGGTTTCCAGTTCGCTCTGGAAGCCGCGGAAGACGGGGTTGACGAAGCGCTCGGAGGCGACCATGAGCCATTTGCTGATTTCGTTGGCGGGGAAGCGGTTGTAGTAGACCGTGTGGTCGTAGGAGGTGCCGGCGTTCATGCCCGAGCCGCCCATGCCCTCCACGATGTAGGCGTATTCGTTGGCGACGGTATATTTGCTTTCCTCGATGCTCAATTCGTTGATTTTCTTGGAGATGGCTTTCTTTTCATCGTCCGTTGCGGCTTCTGCCATCCGGTCGTAGAGGTTGACGATTTCCTGATAGATGGGTTGTTCTTTGGCCCAATCGAGGGCGCCGATTTTGGTGGTGCCCTTGAACATGACGTGTTCAAGGTAGTGGGCCAAGCCGGTGTAGGCCTCCGGGTCGTCGACCGAGCCCACCTTCACGGCCACTTCGCCGTAGACGTCGGTCATGGTGGAATCTTCCCAGATGTAGACCGTCAGTCCGTTTTTCAATTGAAACATCTGCAGGTCCTGCGCGCGGAGCCTCTGCAGCGGCATCATCACCGTCAAGGCCATGACAGCGATTAAAAACAACTTCTTATTCATTTCAGTATCGTTTTTGTATAAACGTACAAAGATAATGTTTTTCCTCGCAAATTTCACAGCCCACACCCTGCCAGGTGACCTACGAGGGTGCGACCCGCCGGGGGTGGGCTATGAGCAGCCGGGCAAAAAAAGGCCGGCTCGCTGAAAGCGGGCCGGCCTTGAGATTTGAGAAATGAAATGATCAGAGTTTGATCTTCACGACATCGTTGCCGAGACGGAGGAGGTAGATGCCGCCGTCGAGGCCGCTGATGACGTTTTCACCGGCCACGCCGTCGAGCGTGCGGACCGTCTGGCCCAAAAGGTTGATGACGGAAACCACGGTGGCTTCGGGCAGGTTGACGAAGAGATCGCCGTTCTGAGCGAAGAAGGAAATTTCAGCAGCCTTCTGCGTGTCGAGCGCGGTGGCCGACGTGAAGATGAAACCGCCGAAGCCCAGCTTGCTGCCCGTGCAGAAGAAGTAGTAATCGGAACCGGCCTTGACCGCGAACTTGTAAGTACCCTGGTACTTTTCGCTGACCGTAATGCCGTTGTACTCGTCCAACACGGTGGTGTTCTCCATGACGAAGAAGTTCTTGCCGCTGTTCAGCACGACAGCGATTTCCACTTCACCGTCGGCCGCAGGCGACAGCTTGTAGAAAGTACCCGTGGCGGGAATACCGGCCGAACCGGGGTTCTTGTTCGCTTCCGTCTTCGGGTTGTTGCCTTCACCGCCCGTATTGGCCTCGAACAGACCGTCGGTGTTGGCGCTCAGCGTGGCGTTGGCCGCGCCGGCACCCCAAGTAGAGCTCTCCGAACCGCCGTAAGTCATCACGATTTCGGCCACGGAAGTGATCTGCTTACCGGTCGTGATCTGCTCGCCGGCTTCCACATAATAACCGTTGGACGGCTTCGTGACCGTCTTGGTGCCCTTCACGATGATGCCGGCCGTGCAAGTGAACTCGGCCACCTCGTCGATCGTAGCCATATTGTCGGGATGAGCCACCACAGCCGACTGCGTGTCACCGATCCAGCGGACCGTGATGACGTTGTCGATGATGGCCGCTGCGGGCAGACTGCCTTCAAGCGCATACCACACACCGATGGTGTCCATCTGAGCCGAAGCGAAAGTCACCCACTGCGTTCCGTCGTAATATTGCATCAGCTGGGTCTTGTAACCCTTGGCGTCGGCACCGATGGCCGAAGCCACCTTGATGTCCTTATAGCCTTCCACGTTCAGCTCGATGTAGTTGTAATCGGGCGTAGCGGCAAAGCGTTCGGCCGGGGTCTCGCGGACAGCGCAGAGGCGGATGTCGCCGGCGAACTTGTTGTTGCGGGTCATGACGGTCGCCGAATCCTTATAGGCGTCGCCCGTCCAGTAAGCGGTGTGCAGGGCTCCGATGTAAGCCGAGTCGCCGGCAGCGAAGTGGTTGGCACCCACGCCGTCTTCAAGCGTCTGTTTGCCCTTGGTCACCTGGCAGAAATCCCACACGGCAATGCGGTCGGACTTCTCGAAAGCAGCCGTCAGGTTGATGTCGGCCGTCAGGCGGAAACCGCGGTTCATTTCCTTCACGCCGTCGCTCCAAGCCTTGAAGTCAGCCCAGCCGTGGGTGTTGAAGGTCACGGTGATGCTGTCGCCCTGATAGTAGACATCCTGAGCAGGATCGATGGTCATCACCACCTCTTCAGGAGCGTCGAGCGTGATGTTCACCTCGGCCACCGGCTTCTCTTCGAAGACAGCGACCAGCGCCACGTCAGCGGTGATGGTGAACACATAGGGGTTGGCTGCCGAAACCTGCTCGCCGCCTACGGTCCAATATTGGAAGATGGCACCCGCGCGCTCGATGGCCTTCACGGAAACCTGCTCGCCTTTTTCATAAACGCCCTTGGCGGGTTCGAAGCTGACGCCTTCCGTGGCGGAAGTGACCGTCAGGTAGCAGGGGTGCTCCAGATATTTGACCAACTGCGCCGGACCGATGGGACCGCCGTCGCTGCCGGCCGTAGCCATCTTTTCGCCGCTGAGGTAGGAGAAATCGCCGTTCTGCCAGTCGGTGAAGATGTCCCAGCTGAAACCGGCCTGCTCCGGAGTGATGTAAACGGTGTCGGCGCTGAGCCAGGCACCCTCGCCGTCAGCATCGAGGCTGGCCCGCGGGGTCTTGTAACCGATGAGCACGTTGTTCTTGCACTCCACCACGCCATACTGGATGCTCGCGATGTAGTGTTTCGGACGCTTGCTCAACGTGTCGGGCGTGGCAGCGATGATGCTGTCGGCCATATCGGCGTTGTTGTAAGTGTCCTTCCAGCTCGGCGCGATGAAAATGTTGTTGTTGATGTGGAAAGTGGACATCTGACCCACATACGAGTCGAACATCATCAGCGAATTCTGGCTGTTCCAAGCAATGAAAAGGTTGTTCTCGAAAGTGAAATCGATGTCGGCACGACCCACTTCCTCGGTCATCGTGGCAAACTGAACCAGCGAATGGACATAGCCCAGATCGTAGAACAGGTTGTTGCGGAAGACCATTTCGCCCACGCGCATGTCCATACGGAACAACGACATGGGGTCGTTTTTGTAGAGATAACCGGCATGGACGGTGCAACCTTCCATACCCAGGTAGTTCACGTCGCCGGCGTCCTTGGTGCCGTCAGCCTTCTCAGCGGGCTGCACGCGGAAGAGCGCGCGGTTGTAGTTGGTGATTTCGCAGTTCTTGAACGAAAGAGAGTCGATGTAGTGATAAGCCGTGTCTTTCGTCTGGAACAGATACTTCGAGTTGGCCAGACGGCCGTCGTTCACCTCCACGCGGAGGTTCTCGAAGAAGATGGAAAGTTTGTCGGCCTCGGTGTTGAGCGGCAGATTCCACTGCCAACCCAGACCCGATTGCACACCCGTCTCGGCATCGTCCACACCGATGATGTAGATTTTGCCTGCATTGGGCATGTACTCGCCGTTTTTCAGCGCCAGCACACCCGACGTGTACTTCACGTAGATGGTGTCACACTGTTCGTTGGTGCGCTCCTTGAAGAAGAAGTTCTCGAAATCAGTCTTCGAAGCGACCGTCTGAACTTCAGCCTGAGCGGGCAAAGCCAGCAACAGGGCCGTCAGACCCAGCAAAGAAGTAAAAATTCTTTTCATAAGCTGTTGATTTAAAAAGTGAAACAAAAAATATGGAGTTTAAAGATTCCAATCAATGAAACGTTTCGAAAGCAGCGACTGCTTGACCTTGGACTGCAGCGAAGCGTCATATTTGCGCTTGATGAGGTCGAAGATGATGTCGGAGTCGTCGTAGCGCTCGGCCATCTTCACCAGATAACTGTAAGATTTGCCCTCGCCGATGTATTCCTTCATGAACTCCGTGGCCAGGGCGATGTCGTAAGTGCGGATACGCTCCTCGTCGAAAGCGAAATCAAATTGCTCTTCCGCCGAAGCGCCGTCGGCCAAGGCGGGCAGATCATACTCCGTGCCGCGGCAGCAGCCCACGATGCCGATGTCGCCGTAGCCGCCCGAAGGCGCGAACCAGTCGGCATAACGCTCGTCCCAAGCCCGGTCGCCGTCGATGGAATCGGTCGGCAGGGTAGACGAACCGCCCGGGAAGCGGTTGAGGATACCCGTGTTGAGCAGCGTGCGGGCCGCATCCCAGTGTCCGAGGTGATTTTCAGCCTCCGCCAGCAGGAAATGAAGCTCGTGCGAGCGGTAAAGCGGAATGGTCGGCTCGATTTCGAAAATCTTGGTGCGCAGGTAGCCCTTGTTGTTCAGACGGGTATAGTAATACTTCGAGAAGGCCAGCTGACCCGCGATGGTGCGGCACATCAGTTCCTGCGTGCCGCCGCGAAGGTCCGACTCGCCGTAGATGTCCAACGCCGCCTCGGAAGGCTTCAGGTAATAGCAATCGGTGGAAGGATATTCCGGGCAGAAATATTGCACCAGGCGGTTGGTCTGCCCGTTCTGGTAGTCATAAAACACGGCGCCCATGATCTGCTGTTCGCGGTAGACCTGCTCCGTGCAGAAAATCTGAGCATAAGCCACCACGTTCTGCATCGAGCACGAATACCAGTCCGACCCCTTGACCAAAGCGTCGGTCAGGAAGCCCAGCACGTTGTCGCGCACCCACTGCCAGTCGGCGCGGGCCGAAGCCTCGTCTTCGTAAGCCGTCCGCCACGAAGCCAGTTCGGCGCGCATCGGCAGCCACGGCGGCGTCATGTATTTCCAATAATCATAGTCGTCGTTGCCGTTGACCGGGTCGACCCAATAAGTCCAGTCCATCGTCAGATTGGCGGGGACCAGCTGTCCGCAACACTCGATGCCGTTGTCGAGCAGCTCGATGCAACGGTCTGAGATGCCCTTCATATCGAGGTGTTCGAACTTCGTCACGTCGTCGAGCGATGAAAGCTCGGTGACCGGCGTGTCGAACCAATAAGCCTCGCCGTAAATGCGGCCCAGCATCGTGTAAGCCCAGACCTTGTGGCGGAGCGTGCAGCTGACGAGCCGGGGAATGTGAACCTTGGCGCTGTCGCTCAAAGCCCCGTCCATCCGCTCGACGAATTCGTCCATCTTGCTCAGGAAATCGTTGCAGGCCACCACCACGGCATAGTAACCCGTGGGGTCGGCATAGCTGTTGCCGTCGGTCGGCTCATAACGGCAGAGGTTCTGCAGTTCCACCGGCGCGTTGCCCGTCGTCTCCAGATAGTTGCAGCGGGTGTCGGTCAGGTAGATGGCCTGGTCACCCACCTCTTGCATGCGGGTGCAGATGCCCAGGTAGCCCCGGTACATTTCGCTTTCCTTGTCGATGTACGACGATTCGGGCAGCACATTGTCGGCCTCGGGTTCGAAAAACTCATTGCAAGCGGCCAGGAGCGGCACCAGCGCCACCCACGCCACCAGCGATAAAGAAGAAGCAAACTTTTTCATCTCGTCGTACATATCAGAAGTTGAGTTGGAAACCTAATTTGAACGTAACGGGCAGCGTCACCTTGGCATAATCAAAGCCGCGCAACGCCTCGGCGTAACTGTAACTGAATTCCGGATCGGCGCCGAGGTAATCGCTCAGACACCAGAGGTTCTCAGCCGCCAGCCAGATCTGACCGCCCACGAAGCGGGTCCGGTCGAACGACCAGCCCAGTTTCACCGTGCGGAGTTTCAGGAACGAAGCGTCTTCGATCCAGCGGTCGGAGAAGAAATTGTTGCCCGAGGGGTCGCCGTAAGCGGCGCGGGGCATCGCCGTCTCATCGCCCTCCATCTGCCAGCGGTTGAGCACCGCCGTCGACTGGTTGCAGAAATCGTCCATCGACTCGGTCTGACGGCGCACGGCGTTGTAAGCCTCGTTGCCCACGCTGTAGGCGAAATCGGCCGCCAGCGACCAGGCCTTGTAACGGAGCACCGTACCGAACGAACCGTAGAAGTCGGGCGTGGCGGAGCCCAGGCTCACCCGGTCTTCGTCGTTGATGATGTGGTCGTTGTTCTGGTCGACGAAACGCACGTCACCGCCTTGATACGACTGGCCGTACGTGTTCTTCAGGCCGCTGCGGAGCGCCTCCTCGGTGGTGGCGAAGACGCCGTCGGTCTGATAACCGTAAAACTCGTAAGGCGTATGGCCCACGGCCAGCAGGGTCTGGGCATCGTCGCCGTAAGCCGTGTAGGTCTGGATGAACTGATCCACACCGCCCAAGTCGGCCATGCGGCTGTGCAACCACGAAGCGCTCGCCGTCAAGACCCAGTCAAACGAACGGGTGTGGACGGGATTGGCACGCAGAGAGAGTTCGGCGCCGATGTTGCGGATGGCGGCCGCGTTGTCGTAATAAGCCTCGTTCGAACCGTAGACGGCCGAAATCTGCCGGTCAATCAGCAGGTCGGTGTGGTGGGCGTAATAGGCCCCTGCCCTGACGCCCAAGCGGTTGCGGAAGAACGACAGGTCGAGCCCGAGGTCGGCCTGGAACTTTTTCTCCCATTCCAAAGAGGTGTTGGGCACGCCGTTGCGCACCAGGGTGCCGAGGTTGAAGAGGTTGGTCGACACGTAATAGTTGCGGCCGTAATCCGACGAGAAGCGGGTATTGCCCGTCCACGACACCTCGGCCGTGATGTTGAAACGGTCAACGTTATCGGAGAAGTTGCCATGGTTGGCGGCCAGATACGTCAGCGAAGCCGAGGGGAAGAAGCCGAAGCGGGGGGCATCGCTGCCCGAAGCGCTCGTGCCGTCGACCGACAGCGAGGCACGGGCCCGCCAGAGTTGGTTGTAGGTGTAGTCACCCGTCAGGTAGAAGCCCAGCCAGTTCCAGCTGTCGTGGTTGCCGAACACGCTCCATTCGTCGGTCACTTTCGACAGGGTGCGGTTGTAGTCGTTGCCCGTGTTGTAACCGCTCGAAGCGTCATATTCGTACTTTTTGGTCATCAGGCGGGCACCGGCCGTCAGGTCGACCGCGTGCTTGCCCGCGAAGAGGTTGTGATAGCCGGCCTGAAGGTTGAAATAATAAGCCTCCTGGCGGATGACCCCCATCGACACATAGTTCTCACCCGTGCCGAAAAGCTGCGGCAGGATGGCCCGGTCGGTCACGCCGGGGGTGAAGACCGATTCTTCGGTGTAGTCGTAATAGAGGTTGATCACACCCGTGATGTCCCAGTGAAGCGAGGGGCGGTAATTGAAGCCCAGCTGCACGTTGGCGTCGTAAATCTTGTCCTTTCCCTCCACGGTGTTGACCAGCGCCAGCGGGTTCGACACGTTGTCGTAGGCGTAAGAGGGATAGTCGTTGACGTTCCAACCGTCGTAGGCGAGGTAGCGGCCGTAAATGATGCCGCCGTCGCTCAGTTTCTGATAAGGCGAAAGGTTGGGCATCATATGATAAGCGGCCAGAATGGGATTGGTTTCTTCCGACATGCCCGTGTTGTTGAGCGAGCTGTTGACGTAGGCCAGGTTGACCGCAGTGAAAATCTCGAAGTCGCTGCTCACCATGATGTTGGTGTTGAGCGCCGTGTGGTAGCGGCTGGTCTGGGTGCCCGTCAGCGTGCCGCTTTCACGGGTGTAGCCGAAGGAAATGTTGTATTTGGCCACTTCGTCGCCGCCTTCCACCCGCAGGATGTTGTCGGTGACGAAGGCGTTGTCGTAAATCTGCGACGTCCAGTCGGTCTGATTGTCGAAGAGATAATGTTCGTAGTAGTCTTCGTTGCCCGAGAGGAAGGGATAGTCGGTTTCCAGGGCGGCGATCGAGGAATAACGGGTCTGGCCGATTTCCATCAGGTAGGCCGCATAGTCCTGCACGCCCAGCGAGGGCAGCTGACGCTGCACGCGCGACATGCCGTAATTGCCCGAGAAGCTCACCCGCGTGTCGAGGTTGTCGCTCGTGGCCTGCTCGGTCTCCAGCAGAATCACGCCGTTCGAGCCCAGGGCGCCGTAACGGGCCGCATCGGCGCCTTTCAACACCGTGATGCTGCGGATGTCGGCCGCATTGTAACCGAAGAGGGCGTCGCGGCTGTAGCCGTTGATGACGTCGCTCACGGCCGTGTTGGCCAGATAAGGCACGCCGTTGATGACCAGCAGCGGGGTATTTTCGGCGTTGAGGGTATGCAGGCCGCGGATGTTGAACCAAGCGCCTTCACCCGGCATGCCGCTCTTGCGCTCCACCCTCAGGGCCGGCGAAACGTCCTGCCAGGAGAGGTCGGCCGAGGGGCTGGCCGAAAAATCTTTCTTGTAGACACTTTCCAACGTGGCCGGGGCATCGTCGCGAAGCAGGGTCTGCTGCGGCAGGGCCACCTGTCCGCTGTAATCGACCTCGGTCAGGGGCACCATCACGAAGGTCTGTCCGCCGTCCTTGAGGCCCATGCGGACCGTGCGGCTGTAATGGTCGGGACAAGCCAGGCCGACCGTACACGAGGCATCGGGCACGGTGAGCGAGTACGTGCCGTCTTCGCCGGTCTTGGCCGACAGCTGGGTGCCGGTCACCGAGAGAATCACACCCTCCAGGGGGGTCCCGTCGGTCGAGACCACCTTGCCCGTCAGCGTGGTTTCCGCCCGCAGGGACAACACGGCCGGAAGGAGAAGGGAGAAAAGCCATATATTCTTTGTCTTCATACCGCTGCTTGCTTAATAGTTGTTGGTTGTGGGACGCAGGCACCAGTGATACATCATCAGCTGGTAGACGTCGTTCTTCGTACGGTTCTGTACGCCTTTATTGTAGAGCTCGGCGTTGTCGTTCGACTCGATGCGGATCTTGAAATTGCCGCTGCGGGGCAGGTTGACGATGGCCACCTGGTAGCCGTCGGTGTCGTAAGCCGCCGCTTTCTGGTATTGCACGGGATCCTGCTCGTACCACCAGCGCCAGTCATAATATTCGCGGTAACCGATCGACTCGGAGCCGTAGAAATCCAGGCCCTCGATGGCGCCGCCGCGGTCGAAGTGGAAGTTGGAACCGGTGGCGATGAGCGACATGTCGGTGACCAGGCGGTTGGCGTCGGAGAATTCCTCGTCAGCGCCGCAGAAATAGATGCTGATGGAGTAACACAGGGAGTGTTTGAAGCCCATCCTGAGGTAATATTCGCCGGCGGGCAGATGCACCTCCTTCAGACCGAATTTCTTGTCGGAACTGTAATAGAGGCCGTCATAGTCTACCCTGACCGTAGCCGAATCAGCCTGGGCCTGAGCCGACGGGGCGGCCGTCAGCACGTGGTAATACATCGTGGGCAGCGTAGAGGAGAGTTCGAAGGGACTCTGCGCGTCCTGCACGATGCCCGGGTCTATCCATCCGTCCCAGCGGAAATAACCGCCATCGAGCGGAGTGCCGGCCGTGGCGTCCCAGCCTTTCTGGGCATCGTCGAGCGCGGCCCAGACCTCGTAAAGACGTGATTTCGCACGCCAAATGATGATGTGGTTGGGAATTTTATAGGAGGTCAGGAAATAGGCCACGCCGTTGGACAGCTCCACCGGGGCGGCCACGTCGACCTGCTGCACCGAAGGCTTCCACCAGGCGGCGTCATAATCGGTGAATTCCTCCTTGTCTGTGGTCTCGCTGATTTCGCGGATGCAACCGCCCACGCATTCGAACTGTCCCTGAGCGGCGGGCGACACTTCTTCGGCCGGGAGTTTGCGGTCGACGAAGAAACTCGACACCGTCCACTTGAGGAACTTCAGGCTGTCGGCGGCGGTGGCGGCCCGGTTCAGGAAGAGCGGAATGCTGTCGAGCGCGCTTTCGTAAGCCTGCCGAAGCAAGTTGTTGTCGGGGATGAACACGGTGGAGAGATAAGCCTCGCTGAACATGTTCCACGACTCGACGCCTTCGGACGTGTAGCGGTCCATCAGGGTGTTTCTCAAAGAGATGACCGAGTCGCTGTAGACGATGTTGCCCATCGCGTCGGTGCCCGAGGGGGTAGACGCATCGGCATCGAAATATTCCTCTTCGAAGGTTTTGACAAAGTCGCGGAAAAGGGAATAGTCGTCAGGGAGCGAGCAGATGTATTCGTAGAGCGAAGGCTGCAGGGCGATGACCCCGTCGATGTGGTAGACATAACCGTTGCTTGCCTTCACGCGGCGGATGACCTTGTGACCGTTGAAGAAGCAGTCGCCCCCCTCCTCCGTGACCCAGAGGTTTTTGCCGCTCGCCGTATAGACGCCGTAACCGTCTTTCAGCTGAGCGGGCGAGACCGTCACGGCCGAAAGGGTGTTGGCGGCGAAGCGGTCGGCCTTCATCAGTTCTTCACCGGAAGCGTCGACATAACCGTCTTCCACCACGATGGCGGTGCAGAAATGGCCGTCGGTCATCTGCTCCGTCAGCTGTTCCCGGGCATAAGCGGCCGCCATTTTCTTGAGCGACGGCTGAGATGCGATGTATTGCGCCACGGTCAGGGACACCGTCTCCACCTCGTCGGTCGAAGCGGCCGGCAGCTCGGTGTAATGGTCGTCCCAGGCCTTGCACCCCGCCAGGGCGAGGAGCAGCGCCAGACTCAACATACAGTTCAGATATTTCATGATTGCATTCAGTTTTCAATAGGGGTGAAGAGAAGATAGTCCCACATCTGGTGATACGAGCCGTTGGTCTTGGCATTGATGTCGAGCATCGTGGCCCGGAAAGTATGGGTGCCGGAGCTGGGGAATTCAATCTCAGGGAAGAGTTCGAGGTCGCCGCAGCCGTAGGTGAAGGCCGTGGTGGGCATGCCTTTGAAGACGAAACCGTTCTTCGTATAGTCGCTGTTGCCCGAAGCGGGGTCGAACTGGAACTTGGTGAGCGAACCGGCCGCGTGGAAGGCCTTCATCGTCAAGTCGGAAGCGTAGTGGAGGGTCACCTTGTACCTGCCCTTGATGACGGTCGGGGTGACGAATTCTATCCAGCCCGCATAGCCGAGGTTGAGAATCAGCAGGTTGTTGAGGTAGGCGCCGTAGGAGTTTTCGGTCTTGTTTTTGGTGGAGACGTATTTGCACTTGCGGAAGCCCACGGCCCGGTATTGGGTGTGGCTGGCCTTGCCGGCATTGATCTGGCAGGTGAACGAGGTGGCCTCGCCCAGTTTGCCGTCGCGCTGCTCTTCGCTCAGGTCGACGTTGTATTCCTTGTTGGTCAAAGCCGAAGAGTAAAGCATTCCGAGGCTCTTGTTGGCCCCGTAAGCGTTGACCATCGAGATGATGTCGGCGCTGTTGCAGAAGTCCCATTTGATGGTGACGGGATCGGGGGCCCAGACCGGCAGGTAGTAGTCCATCTTGTGGATGTAGCCGTTGCGGGCCTCGATGTCGGAACGGATGAAGCGGGCCTGTTCGTTGAGCAGGGGCCGGCCGGCCGAAAGGTCGTTCTGACAGGTGACCACCTCTCCCTTGAGCGAGGTGTCGTAAATCAAAATCTCGTCTTCGGCGTCGAAGGAGCAGAACTCGTCACGCGTGTAGCTCTGGTCGAGGAAATGGTAGACCACGTAGCGGTAGAGGGCCGAGTCGCCCGCCTCCGGATGGAGTTGCTTGCAATTCTGCTCCAGCTCGGCCACGGAATGGATGCCGGCCCGGTTCATCGCCTCGTCGCTGGGGGCGAAAGCGGTGAAGTGATAAGTGTAAATCGTGGAACCGCCGCCGATGACCTTGATGGTGTCGCGCACGCGGGAGACCGTCCGGTCGTAGCCGCAGGCCCGGCAGGCCGCCGCGAAGATCGAGCAGTCGCCCAGTTGCTCCATTTTGTCGACCATCGTCTCGGTGAGGGGCTGGATGACGTCGTCCATATAATAAATCATGGCGTTGGCCGCTTCCACGAAATGGATACCGCCGCTGTCACGCGCCTGGACGGCCGCCTGATTGTTGAGGAACAGGGTCTCTTCTTCGATGACCTCACCCGTGCGCTCCTCGTCGTCCACGTCGGTGATGATGCGGCCGAAAGTGGGCTTGAGGTAACTCTGGAAGAGGGTCTGAACGGTCAGATACTGTTTGTCGACCGCCAGGTTGACGAAGTTCTCGCTATTGAGCTTCAGTCCGTCGATGATGTGGTTCTGGGCCACGCTGCGGGCATAATTGCGGTCGAGGGCCTTCACCTCGTTGACGCCTTTGAGGTCGAGGAAGCGCTCCATGGCCTCGTTGGTGGGGGCGAACACCGTGGCGGAAATTTCAGAATCCTTCAGTCCGTTGTAATAGTCGGCATATTTCAGCAGTTCTATCCACAGGGAGAAATCTTCCGAACGGTTCTCCAGCAGCGTGGTGCAGGTCATCTCGTTCTCGATGTCGGTCGGGGTGACGAAATTCTGCCCCTCGAACGGATCGGTGCAGGCGGCCGTCAGCAGCAGGAGAGAAGAACAGGTATAGAGGATAAATTTCTTCATGACGCCATTATTTGTAATAAGGATTCTGGACCAGTTTCGGATTGCTCTCTATTTCGGTGCTCATGATGGGCAGGAAGAGGGCGTTGTCGGAGGTGAGGACGCTCTTCAACCACGATTCGCTCGTCACGGTGTTGTATTCGACGACCTGGTCGATGAGCAGTTCCTGTTTGTAGCGGTTGTTGTTGCTGCGGCCCATGCGCAGGATATCGTACCAGATTTTGCCTTCGCCGATGAACTCGATGATGCGCTCCCGGAGCACGATTTCGAGCCATTCTTCCTGGCCGCGGGCCGTGACGTTGTCAAGGTCGTAGAGGCCCGACTGCGAATCGGTCACTTCGGTGAAGCCGGCGCGGCGGCGCAGGGTGTTGATGCACTCCACGGCGGCCTGCAGGTGGGCTTCGGAGGGTTCGATGCCGTCCATGAGCAGATATGCCTCCGCTTTCATCAATATCAGGTCGGCCACCCGGTAGACGATGAAGTGCGGGTCGTAAGAGACACTGGTACGCTTCTTGTCTTCGGTCGTGGAGCCGATGTATTTCCAGACATAGCCCTTCGACATCGTCGACGACATGCCCAGTCCCTTGCCCGGATAGAAGCCGGCGTGGTAGGTTCGGGCCGACTCGCCCGTCACGAAACCGTCTTCGTCTTCACCGGCGATGGCCACGTATTCGCGGCCGAAGAGCGTGGCCGCCGGGGCCGAAATCTCGTAGGTGGCGTTGGCGTCTTCGTCGTCGAAGAGGAGCGGCAGGTCGTTGGTCTGGTCTTCTTCGTAATTCCACTGGATTTCGAAGATCGACTCACGGCTGTTGCCCGGGTTGAAAATCGACATATACGAGGTGCGCGTGGGCGAAGAGAGGAAGGCCGGGGCCGATGCGCCGCCGGCATTGAGCACGGCGTCGGCATATTCGATGACCTCGGCATAATCACCGCTCCAGAGGCAGACGTCGGCCATCAGGGTCAAAAGCGCCCACTTGGTGCCGCGCCCCTTGGTTTCCCAGGTGGTGGAGAACTGTTCCTTGGCGGCGCCGGTCTGCAGGGCCGCGCGGATGTCGGCCTTGATCTGCATGACGATGGTGTCTTCGCTCGTCTTGGGCAGGTTGATTTCCACGTTGTCGTCGGTGTAGGGTTCGAGCACGAGGGGCACGTCGCGGAAGTTGCGGACCAGATAGAAATAACTCAGGGCGCGCAGGAAATAAGCCTCCGTGTAGTGGCTGTTGCGGGCCGATTCGCTGTAGGTCTCGTCGTTGACGCAGGCCTCGTCGGCGCGGGCCAGCACCGTGTTGGCGATGTTGATGATTTTGTAGAAGTTGCTCCAGGAGCACAGGGCGGTGTTGGTGGCCTGCATCTGCCAGGTCTGCAACTTGGTGGAACTCTTGTGGTTGTAAACGATTCCGGCGCGGCATTCGCCCCAGGGAATCAGGTGGTCGATGACCTCGCTGCGCAGGTAGGAATAACCGCCGAAGAGAATGTTTTCAACGTCTTGCTTGGTGCGCCAGTAGTCGTCGGCCACTTGGGCGTTTTCGGGAACGACGTCCAGATAACCCTGACACGAAGTGCCCAGGAGCAGGCAGGCGGCCGATATAATAAGGTATGCTATCTTCTTCATGGCTTCACTTTTTTAGAAGTTGACGGTAAGTCCGAAGGCCACGCGGCGGCTTCTCGGGGTGGAACTGTTGTCTTCGGCCAGGCTGTTGACCTTGCTCGGGATGGTCACCTCGGGATCCTGGCCCTTGTAGTCGGTCAGGGTGAAGAGGTCGTAACCCGTCACGAAGACGCTGATGCCCGACGACTTGATGGCCTGGGCCCACTCCTTGGGCAGGCGGTAGCTCAGCGAGAGGCTCTGCAGACGGATATAGGAACAACTCTCCACGAAGCGGTCGCTGCCCAGATAGTTGTAGCCGTAGTTGTAAAGGGCGCGCGGGATATCGGTGTCGTCGCCCTCCGAACGCCAGCGGCGCAACACGGCGGTCGACTGGTTGTCCTTGTTGTACATCGCCTCGCTGTTCATCCGGGCCTTGTTGATGATTTTCTGGCCGAGACGGTAATGGAAGCGCGAGGTGAGCGACAGCTGTTTGTACTTGATGGTAAAGCCGGCGCCGCCCGTCACGACCGGGTTGCAGTTGCCCAGATAGACGATGTCGTTCTGGTCGATGGTGCCGTCGTGGTTGACGTCTTCATATTTCGCATCGCCCGGGTAGCAGGTGAGGTTGCCGTTTTTCATCACCACGGGCTGACCCTGAAGGTCATACATCACGTTGCCTTCCTCGTCGCGGGCATAGGTGTCGGCCGTGTTCTGGTAGACGCCGTTGTAGCGGTAGCCGAAGAAGGAGCCGACGGGCGTGCCCGCCAGGAGCTTCTGGGCGTAATTGCCGTTTTTGAACGAATAGCTTTCTTCGGAGAGGTTGTCGGGGAGTTCGAGAATCGTGTTGACGTTGCGGTTGATGTTGAAGTCGACCGCGATGCGCCAATCCTTGTCTTCGTAGATGTTGTAGTCGAAGCGGGCTTCCCAGCCGTTGTTGCTCATCTTGCCCGAGTTGGTGTAGGCGATGGAGGAATAGGCCGAGGTGCTCGCCACCGCCACGGAGCGCTGCAAGAGGTCGCGGGTGGTCTTCTGATAGTAGTCGAAGGTGAGCTTGAAGCGGTTGTCGAAAATACCGAAATCGATACCGACGTCCCATTCTTCGGAGGTCTCCCATTTGAGCTTGTTGAGCTGCATGGAGTTGGGCACCACCGGGGTGGCCGTGCCGTATTTCTCCGTCAGGGAGGTGTAGGTGCCTACATAAGGCGAAGTACCCGAAGGCGCATTGCCCGACTCACCCCAGCTGGCGCGGATCTTGGCCTGCGACAGCCAGCCGGAGGTGTTTTCCGCCACGGGAGCCAGGTCTTGCAGGTTGAGGGCCAGACCGTACGACTGGAAGAGGGCCCAGCGGTTTTCCTCGCTCAGGGCCGAATTGCCGGTGTAGTTGAACGTGGCGTTGACCGAGAGCCAGCGGTTGTAGGTGTAGTTGAGGTTGGCCAGGGCTTCGAGCGTGCGCGTGTCGCTGCTGCCCGAATAAAGCGACGAATTATACAGGGTGCCGCCCGACACGGGGTCGGAAATGCCGCCCGTGGCTACGTTGTAGACCTGTTCGTAGTAAGAGGAGCCGGTCGACTGGGCCGTGCGCCAGACCAGGGTGGCCACCACGTTATGAAGGTCGGCGATCGTCTGGTTGTAAAGGAGTTTCGATTCGCTCTGCAGGGAGAAGTTGTTGGTGTAGCCGTCGTAACTGTAGTTGCAGTATTGGCTGCTGATGTCTACGCCCGTGGCTTCCTGCGGGAGGAACTTGCGGTTTTTGATGGTTTTGAACTTCATCGACACGTAGCCCTGGTAGCGGAGAATCGGGCGGTGGTTGTCATCGTAGAGGAAGACATACTGCGGCGTGATGTTGATTTTCTCCTCGCGGGTGTTGGTCTGATTGAAGCTCTCTTCGACCATGGCGATGGGGTGGAAATTCTTCGACCCCGTGAAGGCGCCCTGGAACTCGTTTTCATCCTGGTAGGTGAAGTAGATGTCGGTGGCTTCCTTGGTTTCGTCGTCTATATAATAAGGTGACTTGTTGGGCATCTTGCGCATCGCCTCGCTGCGGAGCGAAGAGCTGCTCATATAGGCCTGGTCGTTGTTCGTGTCGGAATAGGTGAACTCCGCGTCGACGTTGAGCCGGTCGGAGAAATTGTAGCCGATGCGCAGGGCGGAAGTCAGACGGCTCATGTCGTTGTTGCGCGTGGTGCCGTCTTCCGACGTCCAACCCAGCGAGAAGCGGTATGTGGCCTTTTCGCCGCCGCCGCTCATCGAGAAGTTGTTGTCGGTGGTGTAGGCATTCTTGACGATGGCGCCCAGCCAGTCGGTATCGGTATAGTATTCGTCGAAATAGCTCCAGTCGGGTTGGTAACCGATGGCGTATGATTTTTCCGAGAACAGCATATTGAGGTAATCGGCTGACTTTTCCAGACCCAGGGCGTTGGCCGTGTTCCAGATGGCGTCTTGCATGTAGGCGGTGTATTCGTCGCCCGAGAGCATCGGAATGGAATTGGGCTCGAACTTCACGGTCGACTTGTGGCTCAAGGAGAAGCGGGGCTTGCCGCGGGTACCCTTCTTGGTGGTGATGAGCAGCACGCCGTTGGAGCCTTTCGTGCCGTAGATGGCGGTCGAGGCGGCGTCCTTCAGCACTTCGATGGTCTCGATGTCGTTGGGGTTGAGCGAGAGCATGTCGGCGAAGTCTTCGGTGCTGGCCGTGGCGAAGTCGAAGTCTTCGCTGATGTCGGTGTTGTAGGGCACGCCGTTGATGACGATGAGCGGGTCTACGTTGGAATTGATGGTGGAGGTGCCGCGGATACGGATGGAGCCCTTGGCGCCGGGGTCACCGCTGGTGAGGATGTCCACGCCGGCCAACTGGCCCTGAAGGGCTTCTTCGACCGAGCTGACCGGAAGGGTTTCCATCACCTCGTTCATGCTGATGCGCTGCGAGGCGCCCGTGAAGGCCCGCTCCGAAACGCCCATTTCCGAGACGTGCGAACGCTCGGAGGAAATGACCACATCGGCCAGTTGCTTGGCATCTTCCTTCATCACGACGTCCTGGGTCTTCTGGCCGGTGTAGGGGATGCGCTGCGGCACCATGCCGATGAAGGTGTAGAGCAGCGTGTAACCGCTGCCGCCCGGCATTCTCAGGGAGTAGTTGCCCATCATGTCGGTCGTGACGCCCGTCACCAGACGGTTCTGGTCGTTGACCACGGCCACGTTGACCCCCATCGCGGGTTCCTGTTTCCCGTCAAAGATTTCATAGACCGTTCCGGTAAGGATGTTCTGCGCGAAGGCCGAAACCGCCAGCAGAAGCATCACCGACAACAGGGAGAATCTTTTCATTGTATGCATGTTTTTGATTGTTTACTTGTGTTATCGGTGGGGCCAGCAGTCGTCGAACACCCCGTTGATGAAATGTACGCCGCCGTCGTTGAAGACGAAGGGCAGATAGTCGTAACCGTCGTAGAAATCGACTTCGCGGTCCATGCCTTTGACCTTGGCCGTCAGGCGGTCGCCTTTGTCGTAAATGTAGATGCTCACGTAGGCGGGCAGGGCGCCGCTCTGGTCGGTGATCGAGGGGATGCCGCCGTCAGCTTCGGTGTCGATGCCCCAGCCGTAGTAGGGATAGTCACCCTCGGGCGAGAGGCTCTCAGGCATGAAATACGAGAACATATAGTGCTGGAAGCTGTCCTGGGCGGCCGTGCCGTCTTCCGGCGCCGAGACCTTCGACCAGAAGTCGGCGTCGTCGGGCTGCGTGCCCGCCGCCAGCGACAGGTAGGGGAACCGGCCCGCCGCGATGGCCTGCTTGACGGCTTGCGTCGTCGGCACCAGCATCAGGCAGTTTTCGGTCATGTAAGTCATGTTCTGGGCTTCCTCATCGATGAGGCCGGCCTTCATCAGCACCTGGATGAAGCCCTGGAAGAGGGTTTCTTCGTTGCGGTGGAGGTACATCGTCGGGACGAACTTCTGGATGAGGTAGTTGTCGTTGGAGCCTTCGAGCAGGAAGCTTTCGTCACGCTCGCCGTTCTTGAAGCCGTATTTGTAGCAGATGCCGTTGCTCCACGACTCGCCGCGGAAGGTCAGTTCCTGCAGCTCGGTGTAGACCGAGTCTTCGGTGACGTCGGTGTGACCGGCATATTGCAAGAGGTCGTTGTAGCGGAAGCTGTTGGTGATGCGGCCGTTCTTGACGTACCAGTAAAGCTTGGCGTCGGTCGAAAGGGTGCGGTAGACGTGCAGGCCCGAGGCGGGGAAGCGTTCGGCCCGGCCGTCTACGCTGACGATGTGGGCGTTGACATATTTCGACTGGGCCGAGCTGCCGAGGTTGGTCGACTTTTCGTCGCCCTTGATGCCGCTGCGCAGCTTGTCGGTGGTTTCGTCATACCAGACGTTGTTGTTTTCGAACTGGGCGTTTTCGGGGTAGAGCATGATGAACTGCACGGCGTCCGACATCAGCGTGGACTGCATTTCGGAGGCGGTCAGCATCTTGAGGAAGATGCTCATCGGCTTGTATTTGTAGGCCGGACCGGTCACCGAGCCGAACACGGCGGGCGGGGTGAGCACGCTCTGGCCGTAAAGGACGCCGTTGACGCAGATTTTCCGGTTCTCGGCCGGCACCTCGTCCACATCGAAGTTGATGACGGTCTTGGTGTAGGCGTTCTCAATCTGACCGCGGCTGATTTCTTCGGGGAAGACCAGGGCGCCGGAGCAGAAGGAGTTCGAGAGGAGGTAGGCCAGGGCGTCGGCCGAGATGGAGTCGTAGGAGACTTCTTTCGGGTAACCGGTTTCCTCGAGCGGGTCGCCCCAGTAAGAAAGGTAGAATTCGTCGAAGGCGGCGTCGGTCGGAGCGAAGAGGGAGTTCGACTCGCTCGACAGGGCGGTGACCTTGGCGTAGTCGTTGACGGGCCACTCCTGGGCTATATTGGGCAGCGTCAGGGAGTTGTTGGGCTTTTCATACTGGCCGCGGTAATAGTTTTTCGAGCCGCCGCCGTAGAGTTGGGTGAGTTCTTCGTCGAGGGCGTAATAGTAAT